>Ga0209589_1004044_pt1 | contig 25501 bp, 13 predicted proteins | sample CowpeawhiteBW_FD_187525 | JGI IMG/M metagenome (GOLD analysis project Ga0209589, IMG submission 187525) | Root nodule microbial communities of legume samples collected from California USA - Cow pea white BW (SPAdes) (version 2) | ecosystem: Host-associated > Plants > Roots > Nodule | place: USA...
AAAAAATATATATATATATATATATATATATATATATATATATATATATATATATATATATATATATATATATATATATAAAGTTCAAAGCCCAAACCTCAAATCCAACAATCAAATATGAAAATTGGGAAATTTATCAATTAAGAGTTTTTAGGATGGGTTTGAAGATAAAAGTACTACATCCATCCTTAATTTTTTTCCTTATAATCTTATAACATTACCATAATGAACCAACCTAAAAAGTAAAAATACACACCATCAATTTACATAGAATCAGAAAATAATTGAAGGAGGAAATCTTAGAAAAACCAAACAATTCTACTACTATGCAAAAGTGGAATATAATGAAAAACAACGGAATACTGAATTGGTTAGGATGTTAAAGGAATTGCTTTATACATTTAAGTTGAAAACCTAAAAGTGTAGATGCAATATAATTACAGAGGTTGTGTCTAAATATAACAATACCTGACAATGATTCAGTTGTGTAGTAGCCGACTCTAGAAGCTGGAAACAAAAGTGAGTAAACCCTTGTAAAAGAACATCCTTAAAAGTAAAAAAAAAAAAAATCTTTAACATGGAAACTAAAACATGCAGATCATACCTTTTAACGGGAAAGAGAAATATGAGTAAACCTCTTTAAAAGGACTTGCGGAAGAAGAATAGGAAAGATTTAGAAGCAATGAATAATGAAGAAAGAAGAAATCTGCTCAAAATGAACACAACAAAATCAAGAAAGAGTAAGTCATTGCATTAAATGGTCTTGAATAGTAATTTATGTTTCACATGCTATTAAATGTCTTGAATAGTAATTTATGTTTCACATGCTATTAAATGGTCTTAAATAGTAATTTATGTTTCCCATGCTACTGATTTGAAGAGACCGAAACATCCAGAGGTTTCATTGAAGAAACTTTACCATCTAAGTTGCATTAAATGACCTTAAATAGTAATTTATGTTTCTCATGCTATTAAATGGCCTTCAATAGTAATTTATGTTTCCTATGCTATTGATTTGAAGAGATCGAAACATCTAGAGGTTTCATTAAAGAAACTTTACCATCTAGTGTTGAAGAAACTTAATTAAGCAAGTCATTCATCTTTTCAAAAAGTCAAAAGTATTCAGTTTCAAGAACTTGCTTCAGAACCTCATCTGCATCCTAAGTATAATATTTATTGACTAATAACGTCGTCATATAAGCCAAACAAATTATATATACACAAAATCCATAAAAAAAGAAACTTCCATGAATAATGTACTCACAAAAATCAAAGAATTATATATACGCATATTACATATTTGAAAATGTCATCAGGAAAAGAACTTCAACCTAAAAACATAAAAAAACCAAACCATTAAAAAGGAAAAAAATACAACTCCCATGAACAGAAAACCTAACAACAGATCCTTCAAAGTTTAACCTCGTAAACCCACATATGAGGAACACCATTGGAACACCACCAGGAGGACATGTTGGCTCACAAAACAAAAATGATTAAAATCAAACTAAATAAATGGAAAAATAATAAAAATCAAACCTTTTAAAAATAAAACCTCTTAATAATAATTTTTCATCCTTCTGCTTGAGAACTTCATTTTGGATCTTCAAAAATCTTCCATCTTCTCTTTAATAGAAGAAGAAAACATGAAAGAATAGAGGAAAAAATAATAAACGTTAGAAAACTCTAGAACACAAGTACTAAGAAAAATTGAAAACATAACATTAAAATACATACTTGGTAAAACATAAAAACCCAAGCACCAAACACCAACATACAAAACTCAGCAAACATAAACACGAAATCTAAAATGGTCTCAAAACAACTGAGATAGAGAATCCAACCAAAAACTCAGACACACAAACAAACAAAAGTGGCATACCTCAGGAAATTGGGGGAATGAAGAAGAAGGAGTGCAGACAACGAAACCACCCAGCACTACTTTATTTTAAATGAAGATCATCCCACAAAACCCAAATACGAAATAACAATTTAAGATGAGTGGAAGAGGAAGCAAATAAAGTTTTGATACATAAATGTCATACCTTGAAACTGAGGAAACCCAGAAGAAAGCACAACCAAAAACTAAAATCTTTCATGTAGTGAAAAAAATAAATAAACCACATACAAAAAACTAAAGAATGGAAATGACATACCTTTACAAAGGTAGGAAATCTGGAGAAAGGAACCACGCAACAACACCTTTACAAAATAAAAAATTATAGCAATCCAACTTTGACCTAACATTTATTAACGGATGAAACATCCATCAACTCAATGCACAATATTCCCTCCACCCAACAATCCCAGAGGCGGGAAAAGCCAAATGACGAAAAGGAAGCTAGACAAGAATTTTAACTCAAACAAAAAATGAAAAGGAAGGTGGGCAAGAAGGATATAACGGTAAAATAATGATTTAAGTTTTTAAAACACGTAAAACTTCTTCAAGACATAGGTAATTGACCAAAAAACCTGTAAAATGGACAGGTGTCACTCGTTTAAGTTGGGGTATTTGGATAATATCTAGAGGTCATTATTTTCTTATATTTTAGATAAGATTGTACGAAAAATTTTGAACAAACCACTCCGGCTACAATTACTTAAATTTGTTTAATAAACTATTTTTAGGAAGATTAGAAAATTTTGAAGATCAAACTCTAAATAAGATTTTTAACATAAAGTTGACTTCTTGGTAATTTTGAAAATTAGTTCCAAAATATAATATTAGTTCGAAAATGGTTTATTCAAGTGGACCTTACCAATAAATAACATTTTTAAAGTCAATATCATAAGTTAAAATATCGTAATATTTCTTCGGTCTTACCTAATATCGTGGTACTATTTTCAATGTGACTAAAATTAAAGTTATATATAAATTCATAAACAAAAATTAAATTTTATGACTTATGATTGAAGATATCGAGTCAAAGGAATAAATAAGAAAATTGATATACAAAAGTTGAAGTGAGTAAAAATAAACATATCGAAACACATAATATTGAGGAAGGCGATCAAGAAAAAGTGTTGTCAAGATATAGAGAATAGTCCGATCAAGAAAGAAAGACGTAGAGATAAGGACACTAATGTAAAATAAACATATTAGAATAGGAATATAAAATCGGTTGTAAGGGGACCCATGTAGTAAAAATTGAGGTGAAAATTTTGTAAATAGTTGGAAGTATATTAGATCGGTTGTTAGGAGAATCGATATAATATTTCTGATTAGATCGATTATGGAGGGAATTGATATAGCATGTCATTTTTTAATAAAAAAAGAAAATTGGAGCCTAATTGAGACATCTTTTCAAAAGTTAGAATTCAATTGACACCTTTTTAAAAGCAGGTACCAAATTGACACATCTATATGAAAGTGAGTACTATTAGACTAATTAAACCTTGTAAATAATATATTGTGCATAATTAATTCCAATTTCTAGATCTACAACAACTAAATATAGATGTGCACAATTAGACATTAATTTGATTAATTGTTTTTCTCTTCCTGAACCACCTCTCAAAGTAAATCTTTCTCACTTTAACTCCATCAATAAATTCAGCTCCTTATTTCATAATCCTGGATGCTTGTGCTTACACAATCAAGGTGTTAATTGAATCCATTGTGTTGCTTTTCTCTCTGGTTGATGATATAGTGAAAATCATTATGCTATGTATATTGAACATGTGCGTACATGATATGTAAGTTAAGTTAATTGATTGCTAAACACTTTCATTGTTGAAATCGAAGAGTTGGTACTTTCAACTTTTAGGGAGAAGTTGCATATCCTGCATAATTGAAACAATCACACTCTTCTATTTCATTTCAATTTTTTTTTTTTGCATTTGGTTCATGTTATAATAGAAATTTCAAAACTTTATAATTTTATCTTGATTATGATAGGGGAGGAAAGGGTGAGGGTCATGGTGGATATGGAGCTAATTGGACAATAACTGGGAAAGATAATTTTGTGAGGTATAAATTCTTTCCACCTATTGTGATTCTTGCTAATTATTTTGTTATTGTTAAGTGTTGTTTGACTGCTGTGATTTTGATTTTGATTGCACTAATTGCACTTTGTATTTTGGGTTCAAGATCAAGTTCCTCCATTCCCTTCAAAGACCTTTATAGCTATTGTTGAATGAAAAGAGCTTGGATCTCCTATAGGTGATATATTTTATCAGTTTAACTTGATTTGTACTATATTAATTTATCCTCTTTGACCTATTTTGAGGTTATGCTTAGTGACACTTAATATCCTATATTTATAAAATAAACATTCATCTCTTTTATAATTATTTTAATTACATAACATTTTGCTCCCCTCTACTTTTTAAAGAGACCATAATTTTATATTCTTGGATCCATTTTACTATAAGTAGGTAATTACTATAGGAATTACTAAAAGTAGATTCCAATTACTACTTTTGGTCTACATAGTCATGAGACTTGCATTCTAATTAGGTCATTCTAGTTTGGTTACTATTTGGATATCTCACTTAATAAGTGAGATATATCCCCACAATGTCATGATCTTAAGCATTATGGGAGGACACATGTCTCCACTTAATTTGAATTCTCCCTATTACATTCTAATTTAAGGAATTTATTGTTTTATAGAACATGGGTGAAGCTCCTTCCAATCATGCTTGGATGTATGATCGTTGTTATAGTGGTAGAAGGGGATTGAAGGAGTCTTTTGCCGTAGGCATTGAAGAGTTTATCCGAATAACAAGACAATCTAGATATTTTGAACTTGAATGTGGGATTAGATGCCCTTGCATTAAGTGCGACTGTACAAGGATTTTGACAGATGAGATTGTCAAAGTTCACCTTTATAAAAAAGGGTTCATACCAAATTACTGGATTTGGACATTACACGATGAAGATATGCCACGTGTTGATTTACATGAAGGTGATAATTTTGTCCTTAGAGATGGTCTACGTATTGTTGAAATGGAGCAATTATGTGACATGGAAGAGATGGTCAATAACGCTTTGTGTCAATTTGAATCAGCCCAACAACCTAAAGACACTAACTTAGAAGAGTGTCCTAATGAATCTACCCAAGGTTTTATAATTTGTTGGTAGAGGCAAATCAACCTTTATTTGAAGGGGTGACAGACTCTAAATTGTCAATATGTGTTAGAGTTGTAGCTTGTAAGTCCAATTGGTATTATGACGCTAAGAGGTTAGTATCAAAGTTGGAATAGGAGGCTAAGAATATTGATTGTTGAGTGAGTAGTTGTATGCTCTTTTATGACAATGATAGTGGAAAAAAAGATGCAGCATTGCTTGAATGTAAATTTTGTCACAAACCAAGATATCACCCAATTCGTGAGGGATCAAGGCAGAAAAAACCAATTACATTTAAGTCATGTTCTATTTGCCTATAATCCCAAGATTACAAAGAATATTTTCTTCTATGCAAATTGTGCCCATATGACTTGGCATCATGAAAATCAAAGGCAAGGCATGCTATGCCACCCATCTGATGGTGAAGCTTGGAAGCACTTTGATCATAAACATCACTCTTTTGCGTCTGATCCACGCAATGTGCGACTTGTTCTATGTTCAGATGGATTTAACCCGTACATTCAGGCTTCATCTTCACCACATTCTTGTTGGCCTGTGATTGTTACTCCATACAATCTTCCTCCTAAAATGTGTATGTCAAATCTTATATGTTTTTGAGTTGTATTATACCATAGTCATCCGATCCAAAGGCCTCTATTGATGTTTACTTAGAGCCCTTAATTGATGATTTGAAGAAGTTGTGGGATGGTATCTTGACGTATGATGTTTCGAGGAAACAAAATTTTATGATGAGGGTATATTTGATGTGGACTATTAATGACTTCCCTACTTATGGGATGTTATCTGGTTGGGGCACACATGGTAGATTACCTTGTCCGCATTGCATGGAGCACAATAAGTCATTCACGTTAAATTATGGTTGCAAAATTTTTTTGTTTGACTTACATCGTAGGTTCTTACCTAATGACCATCACTTTAGGAGAAATATTAAAGCCTTTCGAAAAGGCCAAATTGAAACACATAGGCCATCTCCTAGGTTGAGACCATTACAAGTTTGGAGAAGAGTGAAACATTTTCCAAAAGTCATTGAAATTGGTGTTGCAAGGATAGATGGATATGGATAGTAGCATAATTGGACAAAAAGAAGCATTTTTGGGATCTTCCATATTGGAAAGATAATTTGTTAAAGCATAATTTTGATGTAATGCACATAAAAAAAAATTCTTCGAGAACATATTCAATACTGTTACGAATGTGACGGGGAAGACATTATTCAACTTTGGATTATGTGAGTACACTTTATATTATATTATCAATAAAATTTTTATAAAATCATTGTCACTAAACTTTATGGTTTCAATGCAAGTATGTAAATGAACACATTGCCAAGGGGAATGCCATGTCTATTCCTTATTGAAAAGTTTGGAAATAAAAATATGGAATGTTAAAGGTATATTCAAAAGTGGATTGAGAAACACAGACTTTTTTTCCTCCGATTTAAATATATCAAATTTAAAACAACTATAAAATTATATTTAAGAAAATTTTAAATACATTTCACAGTATTAAATTTTTAGTTATTACGATATTAAGATTTTTCATATTTAAAATATAAATTCATATGAAACTTCATGTTATCTTTTTGTTATGGTTAAAAGAGATAATATATAACTACTAATTTTCCAATGTTATCATATCTTTATATATTTTGTAAACATGAAAATAAATAATATGTGAATATTCAAATTTAAATAGATTTGTGATATCTTTATATATTTTATATATTTTGTAAATATGGAAATAAATATTCAATTTTAAAGATATTGAAGATAAGAGATCAAAGATATTACAAATAAAAAAAAACCATTGATCAAATTCATTATAAAAATATGTTTTTCAGCATAAAAGAACATTTTCATATTTATGTTCTCTCTCAATTGTGCATTGTAACATTTTTCTGTGTTGAGTAAATTTTCTTCACAATGAGATTATCTTTAGAGTTGGGCATAATTTACTAAACTATACTAAACTATAGTTAATTGTATTATATTAAACTAAAATATACTAAACTATTCATAATAACAATTGAACTGTATTATAAAATAGTTCAGTTTTAAGAAACTAAACTTATGTTAAGTTAACTATTGAACTTAGTAGATTGAAAGAGCAAAATACTTCAAATAAAATATTGGTATTACGATAAGAATTGGACTTATGTATTTTGTGTCTTACGTTCTATTCTTTCTCTTTCATATTGAAATATTTATTCTATTTTGTCTTAATTTTTTTCTTTACTCTTTCTTTGAGAAAAATATAAAATATTTATAATTAATTTATTAAAAAAAATTATAAATTAATTCAAGATCTTATTTTATTTTGAATGAATTTTACTAATGTTATTTTTATATTATGATTTTACAGAAGTTATTTTTAAAAATTAAATTTTGTGATAGCTAACATTTTTATAATTTTTTATTTATATTCTTAAATATTGAAATTAGTATAATAAATATAAATATTAGTACTAACGTATTTTTTATTTTAAAATCTTATGTAATATTATTTTTTAGTTTTAAAATATTTATTATGTGGCGTCAACTTTTTTAAAGAGAATTTATTTTAAATAATTCTTAAAAAATATAAAAAGTTATTGATTCGTTGCTTCACGAAATATATTTTAGAACTTCATAAAATTTCTAGAACATTTTTCACACAAATATTAATGAATACAAATGTTAAAAAAATATTAATTTTGAGAATTTTCTAAAATAAATCCTTTTAAAAAATTTGACGCAACATAATAAACATTGTAAAACTAAAAAGTAATATTACATAAGATTTTAAAATATAAAAAATAAGTTAATACCGATATTTATATTTATTATATTAATTTTAATATTTTAATTACATTTTAAGTTACGAAAAACTTTAATATAAATAAAAAAATTATAAAAATGTTAATTGGTGTATTGAAGTATGATGCATATTTCAAGTATTATTTCCTAAGCACTTTCAAATTATAAACTTTAGATTATTATTGTGTAGTACAATCATATGTAATTAGTACAATTCGATTCAAAATAGTGTAATTAAGTTCAAAAATAGTGCAATTCAGTTCAAAATCAATGCAATGCGGTTCAAAAATAGTACAATTTAGTTCAAAAATAGTGAAGTTTATTCAAAATCAGTGCAATTCGGTTCAAAAACGATTCAAAAACAATGTAGTTAAGTTAAAAATTAATGCAGTTCAGTTCAAAAATAGTGCAGTTCAGTTCTGATATAGTGCAATTCATAAAACAGTTCAGTTTATAACAGTTCAGTTCAGTTTATATTATAGTGCAATACAGTTTAGTGCAGTGCAGTTTAGTCCAGTTTATTTTTAAGAATAACAGTTCAGTTCAGTTTATCTGAACTGTTTTTCAGTTCATGCGAACAGTTTTTTAGTTCAGTGTAATTTTTGGTAGTGCAGTGCAGCTTGGTTTATTTTGCCCAACCCTAATTATCTTGTGACAACTTCTTTGAGATATTCTCTCGGTTACTTACACCATCCGTTTACATATTCATCTCTACATGTATCTTATCTTCAAAGCTTCCAAAAGAAGCGTTATTTTAAGTTGAAACAAGCTCAACATGCACCATTAAAGAATGACACATGCTTTTTCATCCAACCAGAAATCTCCCTTAGTGCAAACTCAACGGTGCAATCTTCGAGTTGAATTTCACGCCTAACCCGAAGAAGAATTATCATCAGGAGTTTTTAAAAATGCTCTGGCATATTTTTCTTTAATTGCCTCGACCAAAAGCATGAACCCTTCTTTGTATCCTAGTATGTGAAGCTGATAGGTCCTTCTCTGATAATCAGATTTTGCTCTTAAGCATCCACACTCTACAAAAGTTATCTTGCCCTTTCAGCCTCTTTAATATACGGTAGGTGTTGTGCCCTCCAAGCATTTTTCCTTTCCAGCAACCACTATGCTCTTCTACCCTTTTTGCTATTCAGCACCTGATACTCATTGTGTCCTCTAAGCATGTTTGCTCTTTGGTGGCCGCTGTACCCTTTGAATAGGGATTTTTTTTATTTTTCTATAAAGATCTTATCTTTTTTCTTGTGAGAATTTATGGGACTTCATTTGTTCTATTTCTGTTTTGGAATAGTTTTAAAATTCATATGCTGTTTGTTTCCGTCTAATCTAGCAATCCCTTAGTCTTTTACAAAAGTAAAATAAAGAATATGTGCTAATACAAATTCTTAAATTTTGCAAAGTGTTCGATTTTTCCCGCTTTCATATATTTCCTTCTCTCATGCAACAATTGGTTAGAGGACGGTATTTAGGGGGAGTGGATTAAGTAATAAACCATTTTTTGTTGGAATCAAATTCCAATTCCTTTTTGTTTTTGCGACTAGCATATTTTTTTCTATAAATTCTTCCTTTTCTATTTTTCCTTTGGTGAAACAATAATTAAAAGATTACGGACTATGCATTTTCTTATTAAACGTGAAGGAAAAGAAGTAAATAAGAATAATAATTGTGATTGATGCCACACGCATCGATGCTATCAAGGATTTGTTTTGACTCAAAGATTTATTTGTTATTATAAATCTTTTACAATTTTATATTGAAATTAGCTTTTGAATGAAAAATTTATTGTAACGTACCAATTTAATAAAATAATTCTAATAAATAGAACGAGTTTCATGTTTATAGTTAAAATAGAGCACTGACAGTAAGTTTATTAGAATTAACTTTTTACACTTATCCCAAATTATATTAGAATGGAAACCCAAAAACACAACACAATGCCATGAATAGAATCTAAATACAGATTAGATTAAACTGGAAATTTGCTCGCAGAGCAAGAAACTACAAAATAACAATACACAAGAAGAAAGGCTCAACAATGACCAATAAAGGAACTAGGAAGCCTAACCACACTGCAGCCTCCCCACCAACATCACGATCACCAAGAGTTTCCACATCTGCTCACACCAAGGATTTGGTGATCATCGCAAAAAGAAAACCAAATAGAAACACAACACAAAGAGAAAGTGCAAGCTAGAGATAAAAATAATTTCCACTATATATGTATACAAGCAGATTTTTAAACAAACATTTTAGTAAGCACTCAAAGCATGTGAAGGCAAACAATGCAAGATCCTCAACTCAATTATCCGGATTATACGCTTGATATAGAATTCTAAAGGAAGTATGCACCTATGCTGGTTTCCAAACTCTGCAGTGTCTAGACACAAGGGGTTATCACCCAACCACACCCTAAGGTTAATCCCATGATCATCTAAAGTCATTATCCTGCCAAAGACTAGGACCTCCTGCCACTCTCGCCACATAAATCATTCTACTCTATATGAGTGTGAACAATTATTAGAGTTCAGGATACCTTCCTTTATCTAGACATCTCCTATATCAAGGTATATACTAACCACACCATCACCAAAAGTTTCCCATGAAACTATTTTACCAACATCATTCCACATGCTATCTCAAGCATTATAATCTCATACCAATGTCCAACCAACCAACCAATTCATGTTTAATCTCATGCCAAGCAAAACATATGACTATATCATCACATTGCATAAAACATACGTGGCATCATACTTCATGCTTTAAAAAGGGTAAACAAATCAATCATGGGAGCATACAAGCATTCAAACAACTTTGTTGTCAATCTTGCTCAAGCTAAGGAGCTCAAGCTAAGGAGCTCTCGCTCAATAGACATGAGTCTCTTGCACAAGCGAAAAGCTCTCATCTAGGCGAGATTGAAATCAGAGAGCATTATAAGGGTTCGTGAGTTCTCGCTTAAGCGAGGCCTCCTCGCTTGAGCGAGATTTCTCTCGCTCAAAACTAGAGCTCGTCGTCTTAGCGATAACTCGAGCAGAACCTAGGGTGAAATTCTTGCTAATTTCTCTTAGACGAGGGTTGCTTGCTTAGGCGAAAACAACATAGCTCTTCCCGTAGAAAAAATTCATCCACATCCACATACCCAAATTCAACGGGTATCAAACTTTTGTCCCATCCCCATCCCCACCAGGTAACGGATATAATCTTGTACTCGTTTTCTTACTACTTCAATATTAATTTTAATTAATTGTTATAAAGTAATAAAAAATTACTGTAAAGGAAACATAATATTATCAAATGTTCCATATTAGGAGGATGATTGTTTCTTCGATATCAAATACTTTGAAATAAATTATAGTTGTTTACATTTTATATTAGAATACCAAATAAAGTTTCATGAGAGCCAAAACATTTATTAAATTTGAAAAAATTAATGAAACCTAGTTGATAAAATTTAAAAATATTTAAAAAAATATAAAAGGAAAACAAATATTCAAATTAAAATATAGTTTAAATGGTTTGTTTACTTCAATTTTTTAAATTCTAATGAATCTATTTTTTATACACTAATCAAAGTTATAGTACATCATTTAATCAAAATGACGCAAAGAACAAATAATAAACATAATAATAAAATTTTGACATAGATCTTGTATCTTTTGAACTCCAATATATGTTGGATGGTGATAAAAAATATTCATGACAATTACATTAAATTTTTATATTGTGGTAAATTAAAGTTATTTATACAATTATAGTGAAAAAATTAAATTGTGATTGATAATGAGTTAGAAAATAAAAAATAATTAGATAAAATATATTGAAATAGTATTCTTGCATGATGAAAATAAACAAATAAAAATATTAAAAAATTAACAAATGTGTATGTTAGAAAAAATTTGAGAGACTATTGAAAGAAATTGCACAAAGAAAAACAAATGTATAATTAATGGTATGATAAGATGAAAAATACCTTAGAGATTTAAGAAAATTTTAAAATATCAACATATATACTCAATGGTTGAGAAATAATGAAAAAAAATTTAGTGAAACAAAAGAGTTCTTCAAATAAAACAAAAAAGAATAATAATAAGTAAATATTTTTTTATATTACCTAGTAAATGAAATGTTTATGCTATTAAACACTTAAATTGAGAGTATTAAACATTATCATGTGAAAGAAAAATATACAATAAATAAGAATATTAAAAAATAATAGAAATATTCAAATGTGAGACATAAAAAAATTTTAATTGACATACATCATTTTAACATAATTACATCAAGTTTATGATAAGATGAAAAATATATTGGATATGCGAATGAGTTTCATGATAAACCAAATAATTAGAAGAAATAAAAAAATAGAAAGTATATATATATATAGGGTTACTTAATTAATTGTGAATATTTTAATAATTTAAACGGGGACTAGGCCGGGGACGGGTTTCGTCATCTCATACTCATCCCCATACCCAAAATCAATGGGTATCAAACTTTTGTCTCATCATCTGTTTTCTTACTACTTCAATATTAATTTTAATTAATTTTGTTAAAACAATAAAAAATTACGGTAAAGGAAACATAATATTATGAAATATTCAATATTAGGAGGATGATTGTTTCTTCGATATCAAATACTTTGAAATAAATTATAATTGTTTACATTTTAGATTAGAATACCAAATAAAGTTTCATGAGAATCAAACATTTACTAAATTTGCGAACATTGAAACCTAGTTGATAAAATTTAAAAATACTTTTAAAAAATATAAAAGAAAATCAAATATTCAAATTAAAATATATTTTAAATGTTTGTTTACTTCAATTTTTTAAATTCTAATGATTTTTTTTTTATACACTAATACATGACTTGATCAAAATGACGCAAAGAACAAATAATAAACATAATAATAAAATTTTGACATAGATATTGTGTCTTTCGAACTCCAATATATGTTGGATGGTGATAAAAAAATATTTATGACAATTATATTAAATTTTTATATTGTAGTAAATAAAAGTTATTTATACCATTATAGTAAAAAAAATACAATATGATTGATAATGAGTTAGAAAATAAAAAATAGTTAGATAAAATATATCAAAATAGTATTCTACATGATGAAAATAAACAAATAAAAATATTAAAAAATTAACAAATATGTGTCTTAGAAACAATTTGAGAGACTATTAAAAGAAATCACATAAAGGTAAACAAATATATAATCAAGGGTATGATAAGATGAAAAATACCTTAAAGATCTAAGAAAACTTTTCAAATATCAACATATATATACTAAATGGTTGAGAAATAACGAAAATTGTTTTAGTGAAACAAAAGAGTTCGTAAAATGAAACAAAAATTATTAATAATAAGTAAAAAAAAATTGTATTACCTAGTGAATGAAAGATTTTTGCTATTAAACAGTTAAATTAAAAGTATTAAACATTCTCATGTGAAAGGAAAATATACAATAAATAAAAGTATTAAAAAATAATAGAAATATTCAAATGTGAGACATAAAAAAATTTTAATTGACATAAATAATTTTAACATAATTACATAAAGGTTATAATAAGATAAAAAAATATATTGGAGATGCGAATGAATTTCATGACATACCAAATAATTAGAAGAAATAAACAATAGAAACTATATATATATATATATATATATATATATATATATATATATATATATATGTATGTATGGTTACTTAATTAATTGTGAATATTTTAATAATTTAAACGAGGACGAAAATATGGCGAGACGTGTATTATGGCGGGTATATATACATCCTCATACCCATCCCCATACCCAATTGAAAAAGTCGGAGATTCCCCATACCCATACCCAAACACAGTCAATGCAGAGATTTTAAGAAAAAGAACCATATTATATTTTATTAAAATATTATTATACCTATTTCAAAATTTAGATTCTATTAGGAATACTTGTTTATTGAATATTATACAATAGCACACTGCAGAAATAAAAGTACAAAATACCATTTCTACACACTCGTAAAACCTTTATATAATTTTAATTTCCCAACTAATTCCCTAACCTTGTGTTTGGATGGAGCATTTCAACAATGCTTAGAAATTGAAATGCTTTACATTTGAATTGCTTGCAATTAAATTCTATTCATTTTTTAAATAATTTGTTTGGATAAGAAAATTAAAATACCTTACATTTCAATTTCTTGTTTTAAATTTTTTTTTGAATTTATTGTGAGATAAAATTTAATTTTAACAATATTTATTTTAGGTTTAATTATGTTTTAAGTTCATGATAAATTTGGAAACCCGACGATCAAGAAGGGCCTGACGACACGGACGAGTCCGACGACCCGGACGAGCCCGACGACCTAGACGGGTCGACGACCTGGACGGGTCCGACGACTCGGACGGGCCTTCCAAACCGTCAGGCCCGTTTGGGTCGTCGGGCTCGTCCGGATAGTTTGACCCGTCCAAGTCGTCGGGTCCGTCTGTGTCGTTGGGACCGTCCATGTCGTCGGGTCCGTCTGGATTGTCGGGCTTGACGGTTTGGAAGGGTCCATCCGGGTTGTCGGGCCCGTTTAGGTCGTTGGACCCGTCCAGGTTGTCGGGCTCGTTTGGGTCATCGAGCCCGAAGGTTTGGAAGGGTCCGTTCGGGTCGTCGGACAATCCGTGTCGTAGGGCCCATCCGGGTCGTCAAGCTCATTCGGGTCGTCGAGCCCGTTCGGGTTGTCGGACCTGTCTGGATTGTTGGGCTCGTTAGATCATTGGTCTTGTCCGGATAGTTTGCCCCGTCCGAGTCGTCGGGCCATTCTGGGTCATTGGGCCCGTTCTGGTCGTAAGGCCCGTCCGGGTCATCGACCCGTCTGAGTCGTTGGGCCCGTCCAAATCGATGAACGGGCCTGTCTAGATCATCCAGCCCATTTAGGTCGTCGAACATGTCTGGGTCGTCGAACTCGTATGAATCGTCAACCCCATTTGTGTCATCGAGCCTACCAAAGAGTCTAGAATGTGAGGTTGAGTGAGAAGAATTTCAAATTTCGCCTATTTTGAGGGTATTTGAATTTCTACTAATTTAACTAATTGAAATCCTTCAGAAAAATGCTTGCATTTGAAATGTTTTTTAATTTGTGTATCCAAACAAAGCATTTCATTACAAAGTAATCTAAATTCTTCAAAAAAAATGAATTACTTCATTAAAATACTCTATCCAAACACACTCCAAGTGACCTTTCATTAAAACAAGGAAAACTCAAATATGTAAGATGCTATTGAGAGATATGAATGTAATTTTGATCCAATGGAACAAACAAGAGTCAAATATGGAAATAATAAATCTTATCTCGATATAACATATTATGTAAAATATATTTTATACATTGGTTTTTAATGCAGTTGATGCAGAAAGTGCTGATGTCAAGTCCTTTGTGTGAAAAAGTTTTAATGATAACACCCTGCCAAGAAACAAATTGCAAGTCTTTCAAGATTAAGTTACTATTGTTTCAATTACCAATCTGAAGTATGCAAGCTCCAACAGAATCAACTTACTTGAAGAAAATATGATTACAAACAAACTAGACTAAACCTGGTTTAGAAGATAAAAAAAGGAGTAGGATTATAAATTTTGTGGTCAGAACATGGATTTGGTAGTAGTAAGAAGAGGCAAACTAAACAATAAACGAGATAAATATATATATATATATATATATATATATATATATATATATATATATATATATATATATGCATTGTTCAAAAGCTAAAAGCTAAAAAAGTGTAACATCATAAGCAACAAGCTCATAATTAAAACTGTCAAAACGGGTAATTTGGATTAGTCCAATCCGGCTCGATCCATCACGGGTTGATTACTTAGTGAGTCAATCCAACCTGACTCGCTGATTAGCGAACCAAAAAAATTTGAACTCGACCCGGCCCACCACGGGTTAGTAGGTTAAACAGGTTGGTTTACAAACTCAATTAAAAAAATAATTATTTTTTTATTTTTTTCAGTCAAAACTAAATTATAATTCTAATTAAAATCTAAATAAACTTTAATACAATCCAAATACAAATCAAAATCACAAAAATACAAATTATCTATGTGTTGGCTAAAAAAACAATTTAACATGACCCAAACACAAAGTCCAACTTAACAAAAAAACACTTGTGTGACCTTTTATTTGCGGGTTAGCTCACCAACCCACTCATCACGGGTTCAACCCAAGTGAACCGAGTTTTAAGTGAGCCGAACAAAAATAAACCCATATTAAAATTTACAAAAAAAAAAATTCAACCCAACCCGAATCTATAGTCAGCCAGGTTGATTCGTGGGTTCCAACCCATTTTTACAACTCTACTCGTAACTAATATGTGGTTAGGATAAAAAACTTAACAGGACCATTAAGCATTGATGCAATCAGAGCAAGCCAAATATCAGACGATTCATGCACTTGCAATATTCAAAAGCAACCAGAAAAAGCATAAATTTAAAAGCAATCTTCAAAAGCAATATTCTTGAAATTTTTCATAACTCACAAGAGAGTATGGTCTCAGAAATCCATATTACATCAAATACCAAGAATTCAGGTCCAAATTTTGAAAAGGCAAAAGGTATCAAACAAGTTTATCCAATGGTAGATCAATCAGTGAACTAAGTTTATCCAATGGTAGATCAATCAGTGAACTAGTGCTTCTCATAAGAATAAGGGATGGTAAAAGTATCCAAACCTACGGATATCTATGAATAAAACCCACAAAAATTGCATTACCTGGAAATATGAACAATTGAATGGAACATAATACAAGCAAAATTGTCTGTTATGATGATGACAGAAGGAGTCAAATGAGTAATTATTATCTGATAATATTCTTGAACAAGAGTGTGAGAAAAACAGAGAAAAAAAGAACACAGGACTCAATGATGAAGAGCTTGAAGGATGTCCCTGATGAAGTTGATGAAGGAACATAGGCCACCCAAGAAGTTATGATCAATCACACCATTTCCAGAAACTACATGAGCAAAATCAACAAGTTTGACCAGAGGCTTGGTGTTCCCCTTCTCCTTCTCATACACCACCAGAACAGAACAAGAATAGAAATGATATAGAGTCTGAACCTCAAACCACGCTTTCAGCTCCACCAGCCGCTCGAAGACGGCGCCCAAAACCTCCGCCGCAAAGTCGCAATCGGGGTCGGACTGAGAATTGTCGGAGTTGGAGGAGGAGACAAATTTGCGGAGGACCACAGCGACGCCCTCAGCGGAAAGGGTTTGGAGAAAGGTTCTGGAAGGTTCCCAGGAGGAGAAGGAGTCCTTGATGCCGGTGATTCGGAAGCCGAGGGGGACGGTTGAGGTGGTTCTATCTTTGTTGAGACATTTGGCGATGTAGTCTTCGGAGTGACCGAGGTGCCATGTTCGGGAGCCGATTTTGACGTCCATGACAGAGGGTTTGGTGTAGGGCGAGATGAGGTCCTGGAGGAGGAGGTGGGTGTGGGGGCCGGAGCCGTCGGAGGCGGGGACGACGGCGGTGCCGTGGAATGTCGGGAAGAAGGGGCGGATGGAGGGTGGCACGGTGAGGGAGGTGTAGAAGGAGAGCTCAGCGGAGCCCCTGTCGTTGTCTTGCAGTGGCTTGTAGAACTTTCCAGAATCGTCCACCAGGGGACCCAAAACGCCGTTCTTCGCCATGTGACCCGCCACCTGGTGCTGCGGCACCTTCAGCATTTTTCAAGATTCTGAAACGGGGAAGAGGGTGTGTGAGAAAGAAAACGCGAAACAAACAAACAAACAAAGTGTTTGATGAAATGCTTAAGAAAACTAGAATGCATATATGGTGTTTGATGAAATGTTAAAATGAACTAATTATGTGACCGTGCAACGTGGATATCCTTTAATCAAGCTAAACATGTGAGATGCTCCTAACGCATGGATTAAACCAAAAGAAGCTACTGGAATTGAACTGAAAGCATTATATGTAGATGCAGGATGGTTCGTATTGGTCTCTATTGAACATAGGAACAAAAATCACAGCGAAATGGTCGAGTAAAATTCAAAACACCAAATTTTGAACCCTAGTTGAACAAAAGTGACAAACAGTTGCACGAACAATTGCACGAACGTGAATTTAAATGCATCGAATCACGAATTGAGTGTGGAAATGATTCGAAAACATTACATATAACATCACAAAGGAATCACAAACAAGAAACAAACGTAAGAAACACTAGAACGCAGAATTCGAAATTGAAAATTCATGTAACTGTGTATACTTCATAAACTCAATTTATCAAAGACAAGAAAGAAATGAAAGAAACAAACGGTGAAAACAAAATGAATATACAATTTTATTGAATAGAAGCATATTCTTACAAACAAATGTTCGGTGAAATCACATTGTTTGAAAACTCACAAACAATGTGAACTAGGAAAGATCTTGATCCAATGCTGACTGTATAGTCACGGATCCAAGTTCCATCCAAGAAACAAACATGAACTATGGAAGATATTGACCCAATGCTGGCTGTGCAGTCACTGATTCAAGCTTCCTCCAAGATTGTGCAGAACAATGGTGGAAAACAGAAAGGAAAACTCAAAGAGAAGTGGTTCTGTGGTAGCGTGAGTGAATGGTTCTCGTGTGGATGTGGTGGTGTATGTTGGCTCTCACGTAGAGAGAGTGAAAGAGTGAATGGTTCCTGGTGTGGTGTGAGGCGTGATGGTTGGATGAATGAATGTTGGTTCTGGTATGGTTCGCGTATTATTTACATGATACGTTCATCCCCAACCTTTCTTCTTTCACTCTCAAAACTCGATAGTATTTTTATTATTTTCTGTGCTTTTGAATATTTTTCTCAGTCAAACAAACAATGTATGTGCATAGTGAGTCTATGTACATTGAGAACATAAAGCAAAAGGGATTTTTTTTTTTTTTTATAACTAGTTTGAGACACGGTTCGTATGTTTTTGTTTTTGTTTTAATTTTCATTATTAATAATTAATTTTATTATTATTATATTTGTATGAATAATTTGTATATAATAATATTTAAACCAAAGACATGGATAATATAAAAATAAAGTTAAACAATTATTTTATTTTATTTTAACATGTGTTAAAATGTTTAATTATGAATAGTAAAATCTAAAATAATTAAATCGGATATGTTCATCAATTATCACAATGTTTATTTTGTAATTTAAAAATAAAAAGTTAAATGAAATAGTTATAATAGGTTGAATATAATATTCAAAATAATGATTATCTTTAAATATTTAACTTTTATAATAAATATAAATGCTAAGAACATAATAAAATAAATATTGTGTTATGTTACAAAGTAAATCATAATATAATGTATCAATTTTTCGAAATTAAAATTTTGACATATATATATATATATATATATATATATATATATATATATATTAGAATCAGTAATATTTTATAACATATTATTTACACATTTTACATATTATATTTTGTAACATATTATTTACACAGTTCTTGGCTTTTTGTTAATTCTGAAACTCGAGCTCCAAGTTATATATTTCGTACTTCAATATTTTGTAAACTCTTCTATTCTTTGAATTTGATATGGCATTGACACGAATGCCATAAGTATATGCTTCACATCAAATGAGATGTAAAAACACATAATAAAAATAAAAAAACCAAAAAAATTTCAAGGAAGAGGTGTGGTACATCATCTGCTTGCTTTTTTATCTCCTCCACAAGCTACAGTGATATAATTTGTTTTAGCCTGATATCTAAATGTTCCCGTAGTAAGAAAGTATAAGCATTGCATTCTAATATCGTATGGGAACAATAATTATTCATACACTATTTGAACTTTGAACTTGTGCATAGGGTGCAATAATCCTTGCAAAGGTGAAATTTGGATTGGGTGTGTTGTTGGGTTTTTATTTTATTAGTCGTTGGGTGGTTAATGTACTAGTCGTTGGATAGTTAATGTATTAGCCGTTGAATAGTTAATGTACTAGCTGTTGGGTAGTTAATGTACTAGTCGTTTATAGCCGTTAGGAGTACAATTGATGAAAATTGTAAGCCTATAAATTGTATTGCTTATGGCATGAATAAACACAATGCAAAGTGAATAAGTTTTCCATTCTAGAGCCTCTTTCTCTTAACAAAGTGGTATCAGAGCTAGGTAGACAGCCAGAGAGCTAGAGAAAGCTAGGTTGTTCTTGAGTGTTAGAGAGAGCCAGTTGCTCGAGTGTCTGAGTGAAACAAATAGTAAGAGAGAGTGATGGCCAACAATATGTCCTTACCTCAGTTGACACAAAAAGCCAACTACGATAAGTGGAGCATGCAGATGAAGGCCTACCTCAGATCCCAAGACGTATGGGATGTAGTTGAAAGTGGCTTCGAAGAGCCAGAGGATTCTGATGAATAGACAGTCGCTCAGATTGCTACATTGAGAAAAACACGAGTCAAAGATAGGAAAGCTATGTATGCATTGTACCGAGCTGTGGATGATGTAGGCCTTGAGAAGTTAGCAAACGCTACGACTTCAAAAAAGGCGTGGGAGATCCTGGAGAAAACATATAAGGGAGATGAACGTGTGAAACAGGTTCGTCTTCAAGCTCTCAAAGGAGAGTTTGAGAGGTTGTTAATGAAGGAGAACGAAGGGGTAACCGAGTTCATATCTCAGGTGGAGACTATAGCAAACCAACTCGACAAGAATGGGGAGCCGTTGCCTGCAAATTGAGTTGTGAAGAAAATTTTGAGGTCATTGACAATTGATTTTGACAACATTGTGTGTGCCATAGAGGAATCCAAAGACCTCTCAAAACTCACGGTAGAGGAGCTTGCTGGGTCCTTGGAAGCGTATGAACAAAGAAGAAGAAAGACGAAGGAAGACTACTTTGGCCAAGCACTCCAAGCAAAGACAAATTTCCAGGAGAAAAAGTTGTTTTATACTCAAAACACTCAAAGTAGAGGAAGAGGCCGGGGAGGTAGAGGAAACGATCGGAGTGATCAAGGTCGAGGTGGACAGGAAGTAGAGAGAGAACATACCAACAACCAAAATTGGCACGGAAGAGGACGCGGTTCGTGGAGAGGAGGTCGGGTGAGCAACTCAAACGTTGAGTGCTACAAATGTGGCAAGTACGGTCACTATGCAAAGGATTGTAACTCGGATAGGTGTTACAATTGTGGTAAAGTTGGGCACTTTGCAAAAAAGTGTCGATCTGAAAGTAAGAAGGAAGTGACGACCAATTTTCTCACAGAAGATGTTGAAGAGAATGGAGGGTTGTTGATGATGTCAATAGCCGAGGATATGCAATTGATGAACTTGACAGGACAACAAAGCAGTTCAACCAACTCGGTGTGGTACCTTGACACAGGTGCAAGCAACCACATGTGCGGAGATGGGCACTTATTTAAAGACTTAGCAAAAGTAGAAGTTGGAGATGTGTCTTTTGGAGATGATTCAAAGGTTGCAGTAAAAGGTCGAGGAACGATCTGGTACTTGCAGAAAGATGGTCGAGTTAGGGAAATTTGAGACGTGTACTATGTACCTGATCTCAAAAGTAACATTTTGAGCATGGGACAGTTGATGTAAAAGGGTTACTCGATTTTAATGAAAGAACGAGTACTAGACTTGCAGGACAAACTTGGACGTTTGATTGCTCGTGTAGAGATGAAGAAAAAACGAATGTATAAGTTGGAATTAAAGATCATACAAGAGAAGTGTTTGAAACTTGATGTCCAGGATGAGAGACAATGATGTGGCACTTCCTGTTTGGTCACTTACATTTTGCTGGGCTGATGGAACTGGTGAAAAAAGGTATGGTGCATGGATTGCCAAGCATGGAGTTCAAAAGTAAATTGTGTGAAGAATGTATACTCGGCAAACAGTCGAGGACTTCGTTTCCGAGAAATTCCAAGTACCAAGCAAAGGAACAACTAGGCCTAATTCATACTGACGTGTGTGGACCAATTACTCCTGAATCCTTCAGTGGTAAGAGATACTTTATTTCTTTTGTAGATGATTTTTCACGAAAGACATGGGTATACTTCTTGAAGGAAAAGTCTGAGGTGTTCAAGAAGTTTAGAGTGATGGTGGAGAAGGAGACAGACAAACACATTAAGACTGTTCGGTCTGATAGGGGAGGCGAGTTCACATGAACAGAGTTCATGAAGTATTGTGAGGAGCAAGACATATGAATATTTTTGACAGCCTCATACTCACCACAACAAAATGGTGTAGCTGAGATGAAAAACTGAACTATTCTTGATATGGTTCGGTCCATGATGAAGAGTAAGAATATGCCAAAGGAGTTTTGGGCAGAAGTCGTACAATGTGCCATTTATATACAAAATAGGTGTCCACATGCAAGGTTGAATGAAAAGACACCACAAGAAGTATGGAGTGGACAAAAGCCGAGTGTGTCTCATCTCAAGGTGTTTGGCAGTGTAGAATATGCCCACGTACCAAGTTAGCAAAGAACGAAACTCGAGGATAGGTGCAAGAAGTATGTGTTTATTAGGTATGATGAGATGACAAAAGCCTACAAATTGTTAGACCCAATAAACCAAAAAGTGATAGTAAGTCGTGATGTTCGAGTAGATGGAGCCAATGAGTGGAGTTGGAACAACTAAGTTGAAGAGATGAATGAAGATACTAGCTCGTCAATTGTTATACCACCAGCTACAGAAAATTTTGAAACCACTGACGATGAAGATGAACCCCGACGACCCAGAATACGAACCATACAAGAATTGTATGAGTCTACTGAACAGGTACATGTTGTTTGTCTTTTGGTAGGTTCTGAGAACATAACCTTTGAGGAGGCGGTGCAAAATGAGAATTGGAGACTTGCAATGGATGAGGAGATCGATGTAATTGAGCGCAATAACACGTGGAAGTTGTCCAATCCCCCAACAAGAGCTCGACCCATTGGTGTGAAATGGGTATACAAGAAGAAGATGAATGCTCAAGGTGAAATAGAGCGTTACAAAGCCCGACTTATTGCTAAGGGCTATAAACAAAAGGAGGGAATTGACTATGCTGAAGTGTTTGTGCTAGTCACTAGAATGGAGACAGTTCGACTGCTAATTTTAATGGCAGCTCAGCACAAATGGTCGATCTATCAGATGGACGTGAAGTCAGCATTTCTGAATAGAATCCTGGAGGAAGAAGTTTATGTTGAACAACCACTGGGATACATGAGAAGAGGAGAAGAAAAGAAAGTACTAAGATTGAAGAAAGCGCTTTATGGGTTGAAGCAAACTCCTCGGGCATGGAATTACCGCATTGACAAGTACTTCAAGAAGAAAGGATATGAGCAATGTCCATATGAACATGCTTTGTACATAAAGAAAAGTAAAGGTAATGTAATGTTTGTTGCTCTTTATGTAGATGACCTTATATTCATGGGGAACAATGCTGAGATGATTCAAGAATTCAAGGACATAATGACAAGGAGTTTGAGATGACAAACATGGGATTGATGGAGTACTTTCTTGGCTTGGAAGTCAATCAGGGTGAGAAAGGCATTTTTGTGTCCCAAGAAAGGTATGCCGAGGAGATCTTGAACAAGTTCAAGATGACAAATTGCAACCCGATTTTGACCCTAATGGAACAGGGTACAAAACTCTCGAAGTTTGATGGAGGAGACCGAGTTGATGCCAACAAGTACCGAAGCTTGGTTGGAAGCCTTCGCTATCTGACAAGTACAAGGCCAGACTTACTACTAAGTGTTGGTATAGTAAGTCGGTATATGGAGGAGCTGAGCTACAGTCATTGGAAGGTTCTGAAGCGAATACTAAGGTATATTCGAGGAACAATATCACTCGGACTATACTATACTAAGTCAGACAACTACGAACTAGTAGGGTACTCAGATAGTGATTGGTGCGGAGATGTAGACGACCGGAAAAGCACATCCGAGTATGTATTTTTCATGGGCCACATAATGTTCACTTGGCTTTCAAAGAAGCAACCCATAGTAACATTATCAACATGTGAAGCTGGGTATGTTGCAGCATCATGGTGTGTATGTCATGCGGTATGGCTTAGAAATCTTCTAAGCAAACTAGAGATGAAACAAGAAGAAGGTACTGTCATACGAGTGGACAACAAGTCAGCCATTGAGTTGGCAAAGAATCCGGTCAACCATTGAAAGGAGCAAGCACATTGATGTGCGTTTTCATTTCATTTGAGAACATGTAAAGGAAGGCAATGTGGAGCTGGTGCACGTGGGAAGCCGAGATCAAGTTGCAGATTTGTTTACAAGGTCACTACCCACTGTGTTGTTCAATAACTGCAAGAAATTGATCGGGATGGAGGATAAAAGAAACATTTAAGTTTACGGTGGAGTTTTGTTGGGTTTTTATTTTAATAAACTTAAATGTATTAGTCGTTGGGTGGTTAATGTACTAGCCGTTGGATGGTTAATGTACTAGCCGTTGAATAGTTAATGCACTAGCCGTTGGGTAGTTAATGTACTAGTCGTTTATAGCCGTTGGGAGTACAACAGACGAAAATTGTAAGCCTATAAATTGTATTATGGCATGAATAAACACAATGCAAAGTGAATAAGTTTTCCATTCTAGAGCCTCTTTCTCCTAACATGTGTAACCTATGCCTGTCATAGAAATAAAAGAATCATTACTGAGACTTACTGAAATTCGGGAGCTTGCAGATGTCAAAATTTGAGGTACATGTTATGGTATGGTTAGTGTAGTGCCATGTTGGGTAATCATCAGCGTAGATTGTTATGAATAGTTGTTGTGAATCGAAGAACATTACCATTGATACGAGGATGCATTGAAGGAACTATGTCCACCCGAAGTTCCCCAAAACCTTCTTTATCATTTCATCCCACAACACAATCATCTTCTAATGTTGCTGAAGAACATAACTAGACTTGGTTGCATCTTTGAGAAGTCGAGAACCTTAAGAAGTTGAGAGCCTTTGAGAAGTCGAGAACCTTGAGAAGTTGAGAAGTCAAGAATCTGGAGAAAGTCGACAAGAACTTGGAGAAAGTTGACGAGAACATGGAGAAAGACGACGAGAACATGCGAAAGGCGATGAACCAAAAGATGAAGTAGATTCGCCATGGCAAAAAATCAACAAGAAATGAGTAATTGCGGAAGCTGTTTTTTTTTATTTATGTAATACCATATTAGATATGTATAAGCCTTGAGAATGAAAAAAGAAAAAATAACGCACAATAGGTGTTTGATGAAAAATAACTCAGAGAGCTTTCTTACTTTTCATTTTGATTTATTAGAAACTTGTTCAATATATAAAATACAATATTGCATGATATAAAGGAAAAAGTAAAACTTAAGATATCATCATAATACATAATATTTGATAATAATAATAATAATAAAAGAGAATAAAATATATTATATTTACATCAATAAAATTAAAACCAAGAAATATGTAATATCTCTGACACATTATGGTACATAATATAATAAATTTAAGTTTTAAGTTCTTTATAAACTTTGTTGATGTTAATTTATTTGTATTCTATGCTCAAAAGTTTTATATCTTTTAATTACGTAATGTGACTATTACCTTACATCATCATTACTTGTTCACATGAAAAAAAAAAAACAAAATTACATAATTAAATT
>Ga0209589_1004050_pt1 | contig 25464 bp, 8 predicted proteins | sample CowpeawhiteBW_FD_187525 | JGI IMG/M metagenome (GOLD analysis project Ga0209589, IMG submission 187525) | Root nodule microbial communities of legume samples collected from California USA - Cow pea white BW (SPAdes) (version 2) | ecosystem: Host-associated > Plants > Roots > Nodule | place: USA...
AAAAAAAATCATAAATTACCTAGTTCATGTTACAATAAAACACATATAAATTTAAAATTTGAAAACAATTTTAAGTAAAGTTGAATGTGAAACATAATTTTAACTAAACTTAGCTATGTTAAAAATATATAATAAAAATATCAATTTGAATAAAAATATCAAATTTAATAAAAATATTTGTATAACATTTATATAAAATTAAATTTTGTTTCAATTTGAAGGGGGACAAAATTGCTCATTTTTACAAAAATTGGGACTAAATTGAAATAAATTAAAATAAAGGGACCAAATTGAGACTAACAAAATGACACGTGGCATAATACTGACATGTGTCACTGTCACTGCCACGTGGCATGATGACAGCTTGACACGTGGCAATTTTTTTGAATTTTTTTTAAAAAATTCAAAATAAAAATTCAAAATAAAAAAAAAAATCAAAAGAAATTAATAAAAAAATTCAAAAAATTGAGTAACTGACACGTGGCACTCCCTCTAACGGCGTTAACCTTGACTTAATGGGAAGGACAAACGTGAGACGTTTCAACAAAAAAGGGACCATTTTGAGACTTTTAAAAATTTGAGTACCATTTTGAGATTTTGACTCCAAAATGGGAACCAAAGGCATAATTAAACCTAAAAAAATTATACAAATTATTTTTAATAAAAAATATTTTATAGCTTAATAAAATTTTATACAATAAAAAAAGTGTAGACACGGGTTTAACTGGTCCATAATAATAATCATTGCTAAATGTGTATAAAAGAAATATGAAAATTAATCTTGGAAGAAAGCTTGATTTATAAACGTGACGTGTGGCATCACTTTGAAGCATCAAAAGACGTTTTTGAAAGGCAAATCGGGAATTTGGCGGGAATGGAAGGGAGTGAGAGTGAAGGGGTGTTTGATGCTCTCAATCTGAACCCACAACTCTTCTGTAACGAAGTTCTCAACAACGTCGACGATGTTCTCGATGAAGCTTTTAATTTTTTCTACCAGTAACACCCCTTTCCTTTTTCTTTTCTATTACTTTTTTGAAATATGGTTCTGGAAATTATGCGATGTGAGCTTCAATTGCAGGGACGCATCCACGAAATTGAACATCGAAGGCTCCCAAAAGTCCCAAGATCTGAAAAAGGTCTCTCTTTCTTTATTGCGTTGGATACAAAAATTAGGGCAATTGATCTTAAGAATGAGTTATAACAGTGTGGTGTTATTGGTGTGTTGTGAAAGGGTGTTGATTGCATTCGTCAGAGAGTTCAATCTGTTTTGGACAAACAGCTTGGTGCTTGGGAGAATTACATCCTCCGTCACTGTTTTTCTCTTCCCCGAGGTTTTCGTTTGCCAAACACCGTATGTTCTGCTGCAATTGCTTCTTAAATATCCCCTTTTCCATTACGTGTTACTGATTTTAAGCATTATTTATTAACTGAAGTTCAGTATTAATTGATTTTTTATTTGTGCGTGTTGGCCTTTATAACTAAGTCCTAAACGGGACATACATAGAAAATAGAAAATATATCACAATCCATAAGTAACTTTATTTGCATTATTCCATGCTACTTTAACGACTAGTGTTAAGAAGTGGGCTTTGGTATGTATGCAATTTTAAATGACAAATATATGTGCTGGTTGAGAAATATTGTTTCCTCAGTATTAATTTTCATTCTTGGTTGATTGTCTGACCATGATGGAATGTGTACATCCAGGATGAATCAACTGAGAGTGGCCCTGATCCAGGTGCTCCTTTTGATCCAGATACAGATGCTCAGTTAGATTCGTTGAGAGAAAAATTAACTGAGGTAATAAGAATGCTGATTGCTAAATTCTTTCTTTTTGAGAGTTGATAGATGAGAATTGATTCTTGTTTGATTTGTCTTGGTAATGATATGCTGCCAGGTTGCGAAGGATTCTGAAATGCTTAATCAAGAAATTCAACTATTAGAAAGAAATTCTACTGTCAATGCTGGATATATCAATGAAGCAGTACAATTATATGAGCAAAACTCTATGAATGAGTTGTTTCAGGGTAATTAAAGAGCTTTTCATCTTTTTGTTTATATCTTGACCATCAGCATTCAAAATTCAGTCCCGCTGAACTATTTTTTCTTGCAAACTTATGCTTTCCATTTTAATTAAGCAGGGGATACTCGATTTCTAAACGGTATCTGTTTCAACACCTGCATATTGCTCTTGATTTGCAGTTAGTGAAGCAAAAGAACATTGAATTCTTAGGTTATGTACAATCCAGATAGAATAGAACGTGATTTGATTATTAAGAAAATCCTTTTTACGGATTCTCAGAAACAGCATTTCCCATTATTTATTCTTCTGTCTTTTTAAGTTACTTACCTTGGTCATTTTATCAAATGCTGTACATTCCTGTTCGTATTCGTCGTTTTATTCTGATTTTTTTATACTTCGTTTCTTATCTGATAGAATTTGACAAAACAGTTGTCAATATGGTTACTTTAATTCTTTACAGCTTCTTAAAAACCACACCAATTATTCAGGGGCACAACAATTGGTGCCTATGCATTGGGATGTTAAGGTCCTGCCAAATAATTCTAACAACATTTTCAGGTGTTCTATATTGTTCTCTGTAAACAATATGATGGGGGAAAAATGCATTTTCTGGTTGAATTATTGTCAAACATAGTTGATATCATATTAAGTGTGTGAGTTGACAGATCTTTATATAAACCATTGATTGCTACAGAGATTGTGACCACCGCCTCAGAACTTGGAACGAAGTTGGGAAAGTTAAACTCCAGCATGATTGAAGAGACTGACCAAATGAAAACAAAAAGTATCTATAGCCCAGAAATGGATCTATCTGCTGTACATTCTGCTAAAGGTAACCAAAATTTCATTCATTGTAGTGCAACTTGCATCAACTTTTGCTAGCTAAACTCTATTCTGATTCTTAATTGATTATTCATGTTTCCAGGACTCTCAAATAAGAAGTTAGACGACATTGAAGAATTTGTAGGTATCATGAAGAGTATGTGAACTTGTCATTTTCATCAATCTAATTGGACTGGACTTTGCGTGTTTTAGCCATTATATAATTAATCCTGTATTTGTGGCAATTTCAGTATCTTAAAATTACCTACAAATTTAATTGGGACTGAATTTGCCGTATTTATATACTATGTGTATTTTGAAAATGTTAAGTGGTAATTAAATAAGTTTGAGAAGCCTAAATTATTATTGCTGTTTTCTTTAAAATGATATCACAAATATAACAGATTAATTTCTCTAAATACATTCACATTAACAGGCATGCTCAATGTTATCATCTCTGGTCATGGAATGGTACCAATGTTAAAATAACACAATGATTTGGACAATAATTAACAATACAGAATAAAATGTAGGATTGAAAATAACATGGTATATGTTTGACTTGCCATCAGAAGAAATCACTTCAACTGGTTCATTGACAAATTTGTTCGCACAATAATCTGAGAAGGCTGTTACCTAAGAAAATATGAAATAGTTTGTCATCATCTAAAACAATTGCATTGCTTACAAAATGCAAATAGAAAAACATACAACAAGTTCAGTAGTAGTACATTCAATAAACACATTCTTTGTCCCCAGAGTGATGGCTGAGTGAGCACCATTAGCACAGTTCTGTCAAAATACTCCAGCATATTAATATAGTTTAATTCAAAAACTGCAAGTAAGTAGAATATTAGAGCAAATTGATCAAGATCCAGTAGTTAGTTGTTTAGAAAATGCACAAACAACAGAAATTTTACAAGGAGCAATAATTAAAAGAATTCCAGCAAGTTAACCTGGTCAAATTTTAGTGGGAAAATGGGAATGCATCTCAATGAAGAAAACAAGAAAGTTTTCAGAGTATGCATCCATATAATTGTTAATGTGCACGTATGTGTTTACATTGAATTCAATATACGTATATTTTATGCTCATAACCTGTCAGTTTAATTTTTATAAAATGGAATTCAAAGGAATAAGATATCAAAATATAACTGAGACAGCTGTCAAGTCAATATTTTTTTCCCATCATGCCATATATGTTATAGTTACCCTAAACATTCTCTAACTGAATTTTTTCTCCACACATTTTTAACTTCTAGACGAGTTTATCCTCAGATTTGAGGGTGAGCACTGGCAGTTGGACAAACATTATAATTACTGCTTACCACCCATACATGGAGTACAAATATAATATGTATACATGATTTTATTTATTTTAATTATATTTATTAAATTTAAATTTTAAAAACTACCCAAAATACTCTGAGCAAGATATACTACCCATGGAGTTCAACAAAACTATAACAGCATAATGCAATGCAAATGACAGATAAATGATCTCAAATCCTTAATTACTCATTTAGTCCCTATAGAGGTCTAAACGTTATACATGGATAGGGATGTAAAAAAAATTTGTACTCACGTCTACTCACAGATAAAATTTGCAAAGAGAAAATTGAGATTGTAAATGAGTACCTGCAGATAATGAGTACGAATATTTTTATACCGCATGTTAATGAGACGGGTACGAGTATCATAGTATTCATACTCGTGATATCAATACCCGCTATATTCTAATTTAAATTAAAAAAATTATAAAATAAAACATGATTAAAATATTAATACATCGATTTTGAATGAATTAATATTTATTAACTAGTTTTAAAATATAATCTCTCTTTCTTTGTAATATTTAAATAGTGTTAATAATCCATTCAAATAAAATATAAACACAGTTTAAATGGATTATTTTGACTCTATTTGAAATTTATGAATGTTATATATTCTATTTTATTTGAAATTATGGTTAAAATATGTTGTTAAATACTATTATTATTATTATTATTACTTTTTATATATCTGTGGGTACACGTGTATATCCGTGGATATTAAAAAAATATATGAGTATCCGCATAACAGATACATGTACTATGGGGACGGATACGGAAAAAATAGGGTACAGGAGAATTACTACCCGTCCTGTTGACATCCCTAATTAGGGATGACAATGGGACGGGGTGAGGATAAGTTTCGCTATCTCATACCCATCTTCATTGAAAAAAATTCATCCTTGTCCCTATACAAAAACTTAACGGGTATCAAATTTTTGTCTCATCTTCATCCACACTGGCAAATGAGGGTATCTACTCGAAGCAGTACCCACTTTCTTACGGTTTCAATATCAATTAATTATTTTTTATAAAATAATACAAAAAATACGGTAATGGAAAAAAATTATCAAATATACAATATTAAAAAGAGTTTTATTTCTTACATATCAAATATTTATAAAAAAATAATAATTATAATTGTATACATATCAAATTAGAATACCAAATAAAATTTCATGAGAACCAAAACACTTATTAAAGTTGCAAACGTTAATGAAACCTAATTGATAAAATTCAAAAATATTTTTAAAAAATATAAAAGGAAAACAAATATTCAAATTAAAAAATATTTTAAATCTTTGTTTACTTCAATTTTTTAAATTATAATAAAAAAAAATTGTTTACACTAATAAAAGTTATAATGCTTGATGAAAATCACGCAAAGAACAAAGATTAAACTAATAATAATATAATTTTAAGATATATCTTTCATATTTTGAATTTCAATATATGTTGGATGGTAGTAAAAAAAATTCATGACAATTACATTAAATTATTATATTATTGTAAATAAAGTTATTTATATCATTATAGTGATAAAGTTACATGTAAGATAATGAGTTACAAAATAAAAATAATTATATAAAAAATATCAAAATAATATTTTACATAATAAAATTAAATAACAAATAAAAATATTAAAAAAATATCAAATGGATGTCTTATAAACAATTTGAGAGACTATTAAATGAAATCGCACGAAGGAAAATGTAAATGTATAATTAAGGGTTGGATAAGATGAAAGATACTTTAAAGATCTAATAAAACTTTTCAAATATCAATGTATTCAATTGTTGAGAAATAACGAAAATTATTTCAGTGAAACAAAAGAATTATTTAAATGATAATAATAATAATAATATAATAATAAATAAGATAATTTTTTTAAATAACCTAGTAAATGAAATGTTTATGCTATTAAACACTTAAATCGATGGTCTTAAAAGTATTAAAAAAGAGTAGAAAAATTTAAATGTGAGACTAAAAAAGTATTTAATTATCATACATCATTTGAACATAATTGCATAAAGGTTGTGATGAGACGAAAAATATCTTGAAGAGGCGAATGAAACTCATGACAAACCAAATAACTAAAAGAAATAAAAAATAAAAAGTGCGTAGTATATATATATATATATATATATATATATATATATATATATAATATTTTAGTAATTTACACAAAGACAGAAAGATGACAAGGGGGACGAATATTACGGTGAATAAGGGAATGGAGACAAAAATAATATGTACATTTCCATCCCATCCCCATACCAATTAAAAAGGTAAGGTATTTTCCATACCCATATCTCTATTTGAGAGAATCAAATATTTCATATTTATGAAAATAAATCTGTAAATCATAATATATATATATATATAAAATAAAATATCTCTTAATCATATTTAAAATCAATTAAATAAATATAATGAAAGATTCATTTAGTAAAGGCAAAAAATATACAGAAAATTTATTTATCGTATTAAAAAATCTATAAAATAATATTGGCTAAGATGAAATTGATAAATAAGTTAAATGAAATAACGTGATCTATTTATTATTTCCAGAACTAATAAGATAATATTATTAAAAGATTATTGTGGTCAATAAATTTAAATAGATAGCAAGATCTATTATCCATGTTCTGATAGTTAAAATCTCTGGTTATCATGTTCACTATCAGCAAGATAGTATTACTAAAAAAAGTATTAAATTACTATTTAATATAAAAATGCATAGAAATATTTATTTACTTATTTTTAATCAATCTAACAATGTTAATATAATTAAATTAGTAATTATAGGAATATCTAATAAGAATTCTTTTATTTGATATGCTCAATTTTTCCTATTTTATATTTAATAATATTTTAAAGTCACTATTAAAATTTTAAAAAGAAATATACCTATTAGAAAAATTAAAAGAGAGAACAAAAAAAAGAAGAAAAAAAACTAAAACGTGATAATAAAATAACTCTTGGGAAGATGAAAAAAAACACAAAACAATCCACATTTCACTTAGTATAATTACGCTGTAAATGTTTAGAATGTTTTGTTTAATATAATTACAATTTTTTTTATTGTAACTATATCGCTTGCTAGTAGGTGATAATAATGTATGTTATTAAGTTAATATAAAAGAAATTTATATTTATTAAAAATAAATTAAAATAAATAGAGAAATTTAAAAATAAAGTGAAATGAATAGATAAATTATTTTTGACGAATAAAAAGAAAAGAAAAACAGTTTTATAGAAAATAGGTAAAAATAACCAATAATTTTTAAAAAATAATAAATAATTATATTATAAATGATAGAATTGACATTATGAGATTTAAACACAAAAAAGAAAATCCTCATTATGAAATGTGGACACAAAAGAGAAAATCTCCTTTATATATTGTTATAGATTACGTTATAAAGAGTAGAAGTGACATTATGACATGTGAACACAAAAGAGAAAATCTTCTTTATATATTGTTATAGATACAACCTGAATAAGATGTACAATAAATAATATATTTATTATTTTATTATCATATGATAAACAAATATAAATATAAAATATAAAATATATGTTAATTTCAAATAAGATATATATAACTAAAATTAAGAAAATTGAGATAAACTAACTATCGATTTAAAATAACTTCATACCTCATCATTTCACATATAAGTATTATTTTTCCCTCTTTCATATAAATTATATTTTATATAGTTTCTATAACATTTCGTTCATTACATTTCACATATAAAAATAATATATATATATATATAGATAGATATAGATATAGATATATAATTAAAATAAATATTTAAGTTAACTTCTTAAAATAAGATCGTATAATAAAAATATGCAATCTAATAGTATAATAAAATCATCATCAGCAATGATAAAAGATTAAATTATAAATATTATAAAATTAATAGAAACACTCATTTGTCACTTTCAAATATTGGTAAGATAATATTGATATAATATTGAATTGATAAAGTAGATAAAATATATTGTTAGAACTACTAATCATGTTCATGATTAATAAGATTAAATTGAACAATAGGATAAATATCCATTTATTCTATTGAGATTCAATAATATATATATATATATATATATATATATATATATTAATAAAATACTAAATGGCTAATAAAATCAAAAATAAAAAAAATTATTTATCTAGAAAAAAGATTTAATGGGTAAATAACACAAAATAAATTCCAAAATCGATTAATATACAAATTCAATAAAGGAAATTTGGTAAATTTTTTAAATTGGTCAAAAAGATAAATTATCTATTTATCATAGAGTAAATTAAATAATAAAAATTAAATCGATACATAATGTAAAACTACTTTAAAATATTTATATATTATTTGTCTAGATCAACGAGATAATATTTATAAAATTAAATTGGTAACTTAGATAATATAGACAGCAAAACAAAATAGCATAAAATAAAAATTTTATTTATCATATTTAGAATCGATAAAATAAATATAAAAAAAATATTATTTTGATAAAGAGAAAAATACACACACAAAATTATTTATTATATTCATAATCAATAACATAATATTGATAAAGGTGAATGTAGTAAAAAGATTAAAATATATTACACTATCTATTTATTATTTTTAGAACTAATAAGATAAATGTTATAAGAATATTAATTTGGTAAATAAGATTAAATAGATAGCAAGATCTATTGTTTTGGCTAGAGTTATACTATATTAAATTTATATATTTTCACATCTTTATCCGTTTTAGAATAAACAATAAGCTTATTTTTTATTTTTTAAAATCACACTCATAATTATTATATTAGATAAGATAAAATATAATTATAATCAAGAATGAAATAAATTGTAAAAATATAAGATCGGTTAAAAAGAAAAAATATATTTAGTATTTATTTATTATATTTTATTGATATACAAAATATCTTATATAAGTTTTCTAAACTTTTTATCTATATAAAGTACACCTTGAGTCATATTTCATCATTCACTAACATACAACTTTTGATTTTGAGCCTTTAAATTTCAATCTCAATATCAAGATCAAGCAAACATGACTACAGTGAAGAAGACACAATGCAAGAAGAGGCAACGTGATGAAAACAATGAGTCTGCTCATTTGGTTGTAATGGAAGAATTCGTTCAGAGAGACAACAGGAGGCAACGTCTTGGACATGACAAATCTACTTTTGTTCCAATAAAATCACTCCCCATGGATTTGTTGGTCAATGTGGTTGCAAGGGTAAGCTCTGAATCTTGTATTGATCATTACAACATGAAAGTATGTTGTAGAGATTTTTTGCATGCATCAAAAGACAACTACATGTGGCAACAAATTTCCTTAGAAAAGTTTCCTTTGCATTCATGGTCATGTAAAGAAAAAGCAAGGGTGTTTGATACTTTCATGCAAAGTTGTAAGGAATGCGGAAATATTGAAGCTTTCTATAGAAAGGGATTAGAAGAAATAATTAGGTACGAGGGAAATATTGAAAAAGGCATTAAAGACTTGAAGATGGCTGCAGAAAAGGGTCACCTGGAAGCAAAATATGTATACGGTTTAATTTTATTATGCTCATACGATGATGATTTGAGAAAAGAAGGAGTTGAGCATATGCAATTTCTGAGGAATGTTAAGTGTGTTGTAAGTTGCAGAAACAGGGTAGTAAATTTGTTGGGTAAAATATGGAGAAAACCTTATGGAACACTGATACGCAATCCAAGTCCTTTATGTTCCAAGAGACAATGCAATGGTTGGAGTATGAAGAAATGTCATTCATGGGAAATAGTAGACAATGAAGATGATGATGATAATATTAAAAATTCATGTGAAAGTTGTAGATGGGATGTCGAGTTAGACTTTTTTTATGATGTTTTATTCCATCATGTTTAGTTTTTGTTATCTTCAAATCATACAAATTATAAGTTTTTTTATAGAGTATATGTAACATTTTGTTTTACAATTTATAAATACTTCTTTATGATATAAACTTTGAATAAAGATTTGAAAAATGTTGATTATTTTTTGTGAATTATCTTTAACAATATATAGAGAGAGGATTCCCAATTTTGTGTTCACATTTCAAAATTCCAATTTTACCCTTTAAAATATAATTATTTATTAAATTTTTGAAAATTGATCTTTATTTTTACAAACTTTTTATAAAATCGTTTATCTATGCTTCTTCTCTTTTTTCCTATTTATCAACCATTATTTTTTCATTTTTTCTGATATATTCCATTTTTTAATAAATATAATTTTATTTTATATATTAACTTAATAACATTACAATATCATTACCTACTAATATAATATCATACATATGTAAATCAAAAAATTCCTATAATTAAAATAAAATAAAATGTCGTACTTTAATTAATACATACGTTGGAGTAATCTTTAAAAAAGTAGGAAACAAATTTAATTTTCTTGACGGAGGAAATTGGAGAATGAAGTAAGATTTTTAGGGAATGATTTTTATTCAAATTTCTAAAAAAATAAGTTGAAAATACTAATTCTTAGTTAAAATGTTATTTTATTTCTGGATTACGCATTATATTTATTACATTGTTTAAAGTGGTGATGACAATGATTTTGATAAAAATTACAAATTATCTTTAGATTTGCAACGTACATATGTAAATATTTTTAGGAATGTTTTTACCGAAAAAGTGAAATTATCCCTAATAATAATCATTGCTAAGCATATGTGTAAAAGATGTGAAAATGAATTTTGGAATAAACCGTTTGGAATTTCTGTGGAATTTTGGAATAAATATGTTTTTGTCCCTTAAGTTTTAGTAAATTTTAGAATTAGTTCCTCTATAAAACTTTATACCAATTTAGTAATTCATATTTAGAAATGAGTGGATTTAATCCTTCTTACTAAATTTTGTTAAGTTTATTTAACATTTTAAATACATTTTATGATAATATTTGAGTTAACATTGAAGCGAGAATGTGTCAAACGGTGTAAACAATTCAAATATTATCATAAAATGCACTTGAAACGACAGATTAACTTAACAAAATTTAGTTAAAAAAACTAAATTTACGCATTTTTTAAGATTAAAAATTAAATTAATAAAAAATTTAAAAAATAATTAATTCCAAATTTTCCTGAAATTGAAGGACTAAAAACATATTTAACCTTTTATAATAAAAGTGGTTTTGCAATAGACCGTGATGTAATTTCTGTGACATTTGGATGCAAGAGTTGGGTTGAAGTGATTTTTCTATAGTATTTCGTTGTTAATGTTAATACAGGATCCTATATGTCTTTTATGTTATCTTAAAAAAAGTTAATATTTTAATATAAATCTCACAAATAGGACCGGTGATTATTTATATAAATTTATGGAAATATGACAAAATATAGACACCTTTTCATCTAGATTATAGATTAAATTTGGATAAAAATTATTTCTTGTATTTGCAAAGTAGTTTTTTAACTTTTACTTCGTCCTGAAGGTATTCAAAATAATGATTGAAATAATTTTTTCACATGAAACTTGTATTTTACCATTTACTCCATATAATAATAGAAAACTCTAATTTTCAAATCTTATTTATTGATTAAAATTATACATTTTTATTCATCCAACTATTGTATTACTTTAAATAAAGTATTTATTAGACTGAGAAATGATAACTGTTTTGAAAGTTAATAAAAACAAACTTCGACACAAATACTACTTAAAATTTAATTTATAGAAAACTAAGATAATAAAATTTAAACTAAATTAATGAATGTGAATTGATAATTATTAAAAATAAATACTTCCCTAGAATTAAGATTTGATTTAATAACTTTTCACGACATTGTTCTTTCAAACATAATTTCATCAAATTTGTTAGTTTAGGTTTTCAATTTTTAGCTTTTCAATTAATTCTACCAATTACAGTGAGCATTTATTTTAAAAGGGTAAAATTTAGCTCGTTTATAAACATTAAATTTATTTTCTATTCCAACACATTAATTGAGACTAAGTTTCCATTTTTTTTTTTTTCAAATAATGAGAAATCCTTTTAGGACCCTAAATTTTGCCACATCCAAATAGATGGATCAAACATAATCTAATGGTCTAAAAAGCAAGAAAAACTGCCACAGCCCAAGCAGCAGACTCCTTTTGTATTAACAAAATTTGCAAAGGAATCAATATCCTTGCAGTCTCGATTTAAAACCAAAATCAACCGTGTTCAAAAATAACTAATATGATAGAGATTATACCTATTAACAAATTCGTAACTTCAGATATTCTAAACATGTAATAACGACGAAACTAAGCAAAAAATGATACATCTATATAATGAACAAAACACCCTAAGTTACATTCCACTTCCCAGCAAGCGTAGTTCTAATTCCAGACATATATGGAGCAGAAAGCGTTTGCATCGTGATTCCCAGTTTGATAAATATCTATGTATTCAAAAGAGTGATTGGGTCAACGCGGACCTGCATAAAAATCCATATCAGCCAAGCCACAATTTTACCTAAGAAGATGGTGTAGCAGTTCGGGAAAGAGAGGTAAGTGACACAGTATGAAAAAAATACAAACTAACACGAAAAAGTTTCGGATGACACTTACTAATTAATACAAATAATCTTTCACAAGAAGCTTTCGATGTTAAGTTCAACAAAGGAGCATGGATCAGGAATGTCGAAGTTGTTGAGAACCTGAAAGTATATATAACAAATACAATTAATAGTTGTACTATATATGACTCCAAAATATTTCGTTCTGAAAGAATGATATCACTGTATGGAAAAACATAGGAAAAAGAAATTGTGAGGGGAACAGATAAATGTATTGGCAGTAAGAAACAATCAATCGATGACATGATTATATACTAACATTTGGACATTAAAACAAGACGATGATGACATAATTTTAGCGATCAAAAGTACCTCGGGATGAACAATGCCAAAAGTGCCAGCATGCTTTCCCTTGTAAATGATTCTAGCTTGTCTACCAGCCAGAAACTCGGGTTCCTTCAATGAGAAAATGAGTCATACATAAATTATCTTAAGCAGAATTAATATCGCAAAAATAGGACAAAATAAAAAAGACAACTCCTATGCAGTGTTATTCACTTACATCTGACCGCTCGATGTAATAGCCCGACTTATCACCAGGTGAAACAAAGGGAACACCGTTCTTTTCCATTACTCTGTCGACCAAGCCGTGAATTATCTGCATATATATTGAAATACAGTCATCCAATTTATTTTTACCATGTCTAGGAATAATAGATTGCAAGTGAAGAACAGTAATTTCTTTTAGATATGATTTTGTGTTGAAAATTACTTTAAATTCTAAGCAGTACCGCAGTTCTGGTCAATCAAGTAACTAATAACTTGTGTATTGAAAGAAAGACCAAACAACCAAATGAAGCGTCATATACCTCAAATCCGGCATTAGCACCGCAGTACAGAGCAGCAAGTTGGCGAAGATTTTTTGCACCAACATCTCTAGTATCATCCAAAAGTGCTACATCACCCACTTCAAAAATCTGAAACACATTTAAGATAGATACGTATTCTTACAAACTTGCAACACAAAAAAAGAAAAACAAAAATAGAAATGCATACACTAGAGGAAGAATAAACAATAATTTTGAAAGTTTGAATCTTCAGAAGACACTACCATGCATTGAAATATTTTTGAATGAAAATCAGTAAAAGTTGCATAAGCTAATTAATTATTAAATAAACAATTATCTCTGGCGCCTAAAAGGAAGTTTTAAACAAAAGGTAATTGGATACATGTTATAACATCATGGCAGGGTACAATACAAACAATTTTACAGTTTTCGGAGGAGGAAATCAAAGTCAAATGACTTAATAAAGGCCCTATTATTCAATAATGGCAAAGGAAGACAGACCGAGTGGGGAAAAGACTCAAATTCAAGGGATGAGATAGTTTAAGTGCTTACTGCTTACACAGTACTTTCTGCAGCTGTCCATAATAAGGGTTTATAAGGGCACTGAAGATGTGGCCAGACACCGCAAAATATCCTTTGTTCCAACTTCCAATTGCTTTTTACTTTTACTTTTCCTTTCATTTGCAGCTTTGATTTACATTACAAGCCAGTTTAAGGCTTCTTTACTGTGTTCCGATTATGTATATGCCATTTATTGTTGTTTTCTTTAAAAATGATATCACAAATAAAAAAGATCAATTTCTCTAAATACAATCACATTAACAGGGCATGCTCAATGTTAAAATAACATAATGATTTGGACAATAGAATAAAATGTATGATTGAAATATATAACTAAATCAAAAAAGGAAAATATGGTTGTAAAGATTTATGATAAAAACATCAAACACCCAAAGGAAGAACTGAAAATAATACCTTTATAGGCTTTGGATGATCCTTGTTGTGAGCAACAGTTTTCAAAATGCCAGGCATAAGACTAGTTCGCACAGCCTGAATACAGGTAAGATTTAAAAATTACAGTATATGACTTCAAGAAAAAATTAAGCTAAAAAATAAAAAAACAGGAGAATATCAATACTGATGTTTCCAATTCAATATAGGGTACACAAAAAAAAAGAAAATAAAACAGTGATATAATGAGAAAAGATAATCCACGATAATCAGTATGCTTTGTGAATTGATTTCTAGATGGCCAGCTGGATGCATCCGCATTGATATCCTCTTGTATGCATACTGTAGCATGTTTTTATTTTATAATTTCATTTATTTAAAATTAGCATTATTAGGGTATCTATGTATAGTTTCCTCTTCCAATTAACAAAAAATAGGCATGTATAAACAACAGTACCAAGATCATGAAAATAAAGAATGAATCAATAACATAACCACATAAGTAAAGGCTACAAGAACTCGGAACTGTTTGCTGACAGGAAAGAATTAAAAACCACTTACAAGAACAATGCAAACAGCTAAAGAAAGAAACAATGTGAAGAGGGGCCACTTTAAGAGATCCTATATTTTCATTGCAATTAAATAAATAGAGTTATAAAGCTTAACAGTGTCATAGAAAAGAAAGATAAAGTGTTTAAACCTCAAAGTCCGAAGATCTGGGGTTTCCGATGATAACTGCTTTAGATTTATCATCTTTGCGGTTAAGCATGGCAAAGTTTTCCTTTTTAGAGCAGAGTATAAATGTCAAGACCTCTGTAAACCCAATCAATGCAACCTGAAAAGAAGTTAGGAATAGTAGATTCAGATAGTTAGGGATTTCAAATAATTAACTGTAACCTTCATGAATATGTGATGCAATAATAATTAATTCTATTGGATCAGCTTAATCAAAGATAACAAAATGATCAACACATATTATGGAAATTTATGCATGAAACATCAACCTTCTCCAATCACAAGAATAATATGTTCTGTTATTTTGTTTTATACCTCTTTTCGGATAAGATCACTTATCTCGTTCAGTGGAAGTAGAGTCAGGGAACCAGCCAACCTTTTTGAGCCCTTATTATCTGCTACAGCTTTATCCTTAATACTATTGAATCCATAAGCAATTGCCACATCCTATAGATAGAAAAAACCGAAGATAAAAAAACCACGCCTTGTCAGTAAAACATACACACCACACACTAGATCCAACATGCATTCAGGAATGAGAAAGGCTGTCATTATCAATACCTCCATAACATCACATGGGTGAAGAACATCACTTCTAGAAGGAGGTACAGACACTATAAAGTTACACTGCTTTTTAGCAGACGTAGACTGCTTGGCATGCAATTGCATCCTATTTAAGAACTTAGTGACCTGAAGGAAGATGGGAAGATTATGAATCAGTAAGTTCGACAATATTTGTTTCACTTGACATTGCTAATATAGGAGAGCACTGATCTTGCACTAGAGATGAGCATCAGCAACATAAAGACTAACAAGATAAAAATTAAGGAAATTTAACACGAACAAACGAATAACCCAAACTAGATGTAAAAAATGTTTTCATAACATGTACAAAAAAATCCTTGAGATATATTAATATGGAAACTTACAATCACAATTAAAACTAAAAAGAGAAAAAAAAACAAGGCCAACAGTCTGTCTTGCTTGAGTTTTTTATTCTAATGTGAATGTCTCAAATGAAACAGAAGAAAGATTAAGCTATCTTTTGAACACAAAAATAAAATATGGACACAAAATTACCTATAAAAAGTTATTTATGATGTCAAAATCTATTGGTAGCTTAACCTTTAATTATTCCTTATTTTTAAGGAATTATTTAATCACTCATTTCTATTTCAAAGCCCACATTTACCAAATTTCACACCAAGATCAAGAATCAACCCAAATTGACGACAATGTTGAAAGCAATTCTGTTAGAACCGGGAATTCAAATAATTAAGGAACATTGCTACAAAATTAGACATTCATAATCAGCAGCTAAGCATCCAAAATTATTCTACATCATACGGTAAATATGTTAAGATCAAGTGCAGGAACATGTCACTCAATATGAAGCAGCAAATAATTACCTCTTCTGCCTCCAATGATACCCCAATCAATCCATTAATGTAAGATAGAGAAACTTCCATATTGTAGACAGATAAATCGGGGTATATGTTTGACTTGCCATCAGAAGAAATCACTTCAACTGGTTCAATGACAAATTTGTTCGCACAATATTCTGAGAAGGCTGTTACCTAAGAAAATATGAAATATTCCATCATCATCTAAAACAATTGCATTGCTTACAAAATGCAAATGGAAAAACATACAACAAACTCACTACCCTACCATTGTATTTAAAACAATCTTTGCCTTTGTCAGATCAGTAGCAGTACATTCAATAAACACATTCTTTGTCTCCAGAGTGATGGCTGAGTGAGCACCATTAATGATTGGGGGTAAAGATAACACAGTTCTGTCAAAATACTCCAGCATATTAATATAGTTTAATTCAACAACTGCAAGTAAGTAGAATATTAGAGCAAATTGATCAAGAATCAGCAGTTAGTTGTTCAGAAAAAGCATAAACAACAGAATTTTACAAGGACCAATTATTAAAAGAATTCCAGCAAGTTAACCTGATCAAATTTTAGCGGGAAACTGGGAATGCATCTCATTGAAGAAAACATGAAAGTTTTCAGTTTATGCATCCATATAATTGTTAGTGTGCACGTATGTGTTGACATTGAATTCAATATATGTATATTTTATGCTCAAAACCTGTCAGTTTAATTTTTATAAACTAGAATCCAAACCAATAAGATATCAAAATATAACTGAGACAAGCTGTCAAGAGAATCTTTTTTTCCTATCATGCCATAATTGTAATAGTTACCCTTAACATTCTCTAACTGAACTTTTTCTACACACATTTTTAACTTCTAGCCGAATTTATCCTCAGATTTGAGGGTGAGCACTGGCAGTTGGACAAACATTATAGTTACTGTTTACCACCCCTAGAAACAGCAACTTGAGGATAATTTACATGCATCTACACTCTCCGAACTGCCTACATGGTGGGCGCCTCACTGGTTTGCCATCCCCATAAAAAATGTGAAATGGACCAGAAATATAATATGTATACATGATTTTATTTATTTTAATTATATTTATCACTCTGAGCAAGATATACTACCCATAGAGTTCTACAAAAATCTAACTGCATAACGCAATGCAAATGACTGATAAATGATTTCAAATCCTTAATTACTCATTTAGTCCCTATAGTGGTCCAAACGTTATCCATTGGTCCCTACCAAAATACCATTTTAATCCCTTTTAGTCCCTAATATGCATACCATTTTTAATCTCTTTTAGTTTCTACCGTCTAGAGACATAGAGACTAAAGAATACTACAAAAGATATGTTTAACAGCTAAATTCGATAATTTTTAAGCATGGAACTAAAGGTAAAGTTTGTTGAAGTATAGGGAGAAAATGAGTAATTTCACCAATCTTAAATGCCAGGATAAATGAAAATAGCATCTTTGATGGCACTTTTTTGTAGCCTAACACAGAAAAGAGCCAAGATTTCACATCCTTAAAAATCTAAATATAAGGATACTATGAAAACACAATACCTCTTACTGTCATATAATACAGGGAAAACAGGGGAATCCTCAATTATATGCAAGAATTTCTTCAGTTTCAAATCTGACTGTCAAACGAACCAACATGTATTCAGACATGTAATAACTAGTCAGCCTTCTTCTACTAGGTTCCTAATAAATGTTTATAAATACAACAAGGAAAATATCACACAAAAAACTCACTTTGTAGAACTCCATCAACTCATCAGCCCTGAAGTTCCTTTCCTATCATGCAAAAAGAAAAGGGGGAAAGAAGACAAGATAAGTTTGGCAGTTGACATAAAAAATTTGAAGTCCAGCACATGATGTTATCTGTAGTGTAATGTCACCTGCTTTAGTGGCGTAAAAGCTATACTTGAAGGTGGCAAAGCCTGGAAATTACATATGAGCAAAGTTACCTTTACAGATGATGTACAATAAATAGATATAATTAAATTACACAAGAAAATGGTCATCAGCTATTAAGGTCTCTCGTTAATTGGTTTTAGAAAAATTCAGATACAATTTGGATCATAAACAGCAGTAAAACACGTCAAGATTCACTGTGCTTCCTTTTGATACCAATAAGTTCTGAGTCGGAGCACAATAATATGTCAGTGATGTAATTAATGAAGGAGGCCAGGCAAAAACTTCCGCTTCTAGTGAGCACTAAGCTGTAGGTTTCCTACTTCTTTAAACATAGTACCCAGATGTCTATCTCAATCCTAACGTTTGTAGGTTATCTATCTATCCAAAGTGCACATTACTATAAATTTCATGATCTACAATTCGATGAAAGAAACCTCATAGGTGAAAGGACCCTCCAATTTATCGAGATCATGGGTTCCGATGGCAACAAGTGTTCTTCGCCTGAAAAATATAGATTAGAAAGGAATGAAATTACTTAACTGAAAATTCATTCAGAAAATTTAGGTATTTCGTGACATGAGATGACCAAAAGCACCATAAAGATAAACTAATGGAGAAAAAGAGTATCATAATTTTTCTATGAAATTTTTCTATAAAATTAGCAAAATAAAAGAGTCAAAATAAAACTTACAATATCATTAACTAAACTCTTCTGATAACACAGACTTTTTTTATATCCTAAAATGTATGGAAGTAGTTCATCACAAACTTGGTAACAAGAAACACATTACTTGAATTGCATTGAAATTTGAAACCTGTTCTAGTTAGACTTCGGAGACAAGTAGTATTCAGCTCAATATTGGTAGAGAAGAAAGCAAATCACATTACCGACATATGTTTTGGTGAAGCTTGTCTTGGAGATCGATAAAGCTGTTGTATCTTGCTTTATCAAAAGTTACATCTCTTAATACAGCACATACAACAAATGGACGAACCAGAGAAGTCTTCGATGATTCAAGAGAAAAGAAACATGTCATTTTCAACTTCCAAAAGAACCATACTAACAAAACAACATGCGTTACATGACTACCTCCGGCTTCACATGTATTTTCAGCATTTCATTCTTACTAATGTCAGACAGTCTATAATTGGGGATCTCCTGAATCTCACAGAAAACACGGAGGGCTTGAGCAAGCCCTTCAAGGCAGAGGAGGTCATATCTATGGAACAAGAAAGGAAATTAGAACCAATTTTTCGATACGGAAATATATCTGACAGAACAGACTACAAAAGGTGACATGCTGTAATTCCATGCTTTGAAAAGTTATTTAAAAACAAGCATATTATAAAATTCAGTAATTTGAGAATTGCAATGAGAAAATAGTGAACCACATCACTCATTCTGACTTGTGTAACTTTTTTTATACAACATATAATCCAGCTAACATTAATTCCTATTGAAAAATCAACATGCTTGAATTTTCTTGTCAATCTTCCACTGAAGTATAAAAATCCGGTTTCGCAATGCAATAGAGTATGAATCTCGGATACAAGAACAAGATTAGCAAGAAAAATCGATAAATTTAGTAAATTACCCACACTAAACACTCAGTAAAGACAACCAGAGGAGTCAAAGAACCGACAAAGAAATTTTTTTTTTAAATAACATTCTTCACAGAATTAAAACATTTTCTTTAATCCCCAATGCAACAAAAAAAAAATCAAAGACGTCACAGCGGTGTACCTATTGGCGGGAACTTCGATCTTGTAGATAACTTCTTCGTCCTCATCAGCTTCTTCTTCATCCAAATGCTTTTCTTTCCTTACAATTGCCTTCTCCGTCGTCTGATATAATCACACTGAATTCATCAGATGATGCTGATAACAATTCCTATTATTACTATATTTAAAATGCAGTGGTTGAAGCTCCATGTTTAGACGATAACAATGAAGGTGAAATACTTACGACGTCGTCGAGCTCGATCCCGAAACTGAAGCACAAGTCTTCGAATTCCTCTTGCGCTGAAGAAAAAAAAAACAACAAAATGGTCGATTCAGTGAAGTCGAAGTGAAATTTGATAAATATTTTGACAAAGTGATTGAGAAATGGAAGCTCACTGTAAGTTCTTCCTAGAGCCGCAAACAGGCGATCCCGCCCCACGCTGACGGTAGGCATGGCGCCGTTTTGGTCTCGGAGTGAGTGAGTGCAACCACGACGGAGAAAGAGATGTTCGGAATCCCAAAACCTTTTCCTAGGTATTTATATGGGCCGTTGTTTATTTTCGGATCCATTACACAGGGCCGACGAGAAACAGGTTTTGGGCTTCTTGTTCATAGCAATTTGTTAAGTTCACACGCAAATTTTTAATGATAAAAATATTTTGAAGAAAATGTTTTTAATTGTGAATAATAAACTTTAAAAATTATTTTTGTTGTGTGATTATTGTTTTTCTCGCTTCATTATGTACAACAAAAATGTATTTAAAAAAATGTAAAATATCACATTTAAATCGTCTCTTTATATTATGTTTAATTATAATTTTAATTAAATTGTAATAGCCGATCTTGGTATCATGATGTTTATGGAAATATATGTTCAAAATGAATTGAAACAAAATAGATTTTGTTACAAGAAGATGCTATGTTCTGTGGTTCATTGGAGATGTCATTTGTTGTAACCTTTGCTAAAATACCAAATTTATTTACTGAAGCGTGTAAAGTTTATCTTTCACCAAGTGTTTTCAATTTTACACGCACAACCCAAGTTTCTAAAATAGGTTTAATTACTCGGATGCTACCCACTTTGGTATAGGTGTGTCAATTTGGTACACGCTTTTAAAAAAGTGTTAATTACATCCAATTTTTGAAAAAATGCTTCAATTAGGTTCTAAATTGAAACAAAAAACATATATGGGGACTAAATCGAAATCAACATTTGACAGTGACACAGACACGTAGTATTGCAATGTCATGTGGCAATGACAATGTCACTGACAATGCCACATGTCACACACGGGGACTTGACATGTGACGCTTTTATTTTATTTTTTTAAAATTTAAAAAATTTAAAAAAAAATCAAGAAAACCACAAACTGACACGTGGCACGTCGTTAAAAGCACTTTTTCAAAAGTTATGATGCAATTGATATTTTTTTATAAACAGGTACCAGATTGACATACCTGTACCAAAGTGGTACCATCCGAGTAATTAAACCTCCAAAATACATGCACACTCCTTTATCCATGGAACGAATGCAACATTGCCTATTTATAAAACATTTGAACCTTTAAAATTATATTTCTAACTAAAACTTTGTCACAGATTATTTTTATTCCAAACAAACTTATGTTAAGTATTATAAATTTGACTTCTTAATTATGATGTTACATTATAATTTATCAATCATTTGCCAACTTGATGATAAATTGTGTCTTTAACATCCTTTATTTTGTATTTTATTTTTTTTAAGATGTATTAACGTAGAAGAAACTCTCTTTATATAATAGCATAAATTATATAAATTCCAAAATTTTAACAAACAAAATTTGTTTACTTGTATGTGTCCATTTCAAAGTTCAAAATAACTCAATAATTCGTTTTCTTCGTGTTGCATACCTCCTAACAAAATATGAAATACTCCTTTCTTCTTCTTTTTTTTCGAGTGTTACATTTTTTAGATTTTTTATTCTATTTAACTCATTTCCAAATTCAAGAAAATACATTAAATGACTTTACTATTTACTAGTTAAAACACACACATACCTTTTTTTATAGAAATCAAAAAATGATAAAATTAATATTATTCTTTTGATTATATTTTTAAATTTTATATATATATATATATATATATATATATATATATTTTTTTTTTTTTATAATTAATTTTTTTTTATTTTGTAAGAATTTTTTATTTAAAGAAATAATTAAGTTTAAAAAAATAGTCAAATGAAAAAACAGATAGATTTAAACAAACGAAAACGATTACTTACTTAAGAGGTAATATTGATAGAATAATTATTTTAATTTAAAAAAAATTTAAAGGTAAAATTAGAAAATAAATGTGGACATCAAGATAAAAATTTCCTTCGTGTATAGATATAGATAGATAAAAAAAGTATTATTGTTGCTATCAGTCCAATTATAAATAAATTTTGCAATTTTATTATAAGTAGTTTTTTATTAATTTTGTAGATCATTTTCTAAATAAAAAGTAGTTCAATTAAAATAAAACTGTGAAATTGAAAAAATAGTCTAAACAAAACGGATACTTAAAAAATAATATTGATAAAATAACTATTTTAATTTAAAATTGATTTAAAGAATAAAATTGAAAAACAAATGCAGAAAAAAAAAAATCTCTTTATAGATGGGTCCCTTTGTATATATGAGATATATATACGTTCACTTTTCACTTAACCTGCAGTCAATTAGTTATATATATATATATATATATATATATATATATATATATATAGATACTTATTTGTGAGCATACAATTTTTATTATTATTTTATCTTTTATAATATCATTATTAACTAATTTCTCAAAATATAATTGTTAACTAAATTTTGAAGAGTAGCCGCTATTTTAAAATATTGTGTATAAAATTGCTACACGTTTAATTACTATTTCTCTATTTTTACTTTTTATTGTATTTGTAGTTTTTATCGTTGACAGTTACTTCTTCTCAATTAAGTCATGTTGGATATTATTATGAATTTTTACATATGAGTTATATGTGAACATTTCCATAGTCCATTAATCAGTTGTCATTACGTGAAAATTTATTAAAATAAAAAAAATACAAAACATGGATAACAACTCAAAACTCGTGATAAAAATTACACTTTACAAACCATAAATAAACTATATGTATTATGAACAAAATATAAACAAATACATGTAGATAGAGCATTAAATTACTTAAATTGTTCCTATGCACCAAAACTAAATTAGCTAACTATTGTTACAATGATTTATTTTTACGAAAATCATGAAAAACTTTAAATTGCATATACTTACAAAAATGCAAGCATCAATGTCATCTCCTTCTAAGAGAAAACCACATGTTGATTCAAAAAACCATAATACTAAAGAAGTATCATTCTCCAACCAACCAAAACCTTTGAAAACTCTCGCACCAAACATGCTTTAATGCATATATGACCCATAAAAAAGCAAAAAAAAAAAAACTTTATCCAATTCTTATCCACTTTCTTTAAAAATACCAACACACGAAACTAAAACAAAACAACCTTTAACTTGCCCATTCACCTTAAGCCAATCAACAGATGAAACTTGTCATATTACTTTCATAAATGAAAACCCCTACTTCTTACTACTCTTGTTTTTCTCTTACATATTAACTTAATCAATTTACATGTATCATTAACTCATAATACAATATAAATATTTTAAAAATAGAGACACATAGGTGCGATAATGCCATTGTTTAAGCCCGTGACGGATAAACGTAATTTTCTGTTAATATTTTTTTAAAACTGGGAAGGTGAGATTCGTCTTTTATTTTTTTTATATAAATAATGTGCTTTAAAATAATGAAACTCATCTATAACAAAATTAATTATACTAAAACCTTTTAATATTTAAATAATTAAGTCTTACTATTTTTAAATCACTATTACTTTTAAAATACCATTTTTTAGATATTTACAATTGTCAGAATTTTTTTAATTTTTAAATATACACTAATAAATAAAATATTAAAAAATAACATAAAAGATTAATTATATGACGAATAACAATAATATAAGTGTTTCGACAAAACCACTAAGTTCATAAGTTCTAGGTCACTTGGGAGTTAAGATTAAATGTAATTTAAATACTCATTCCTTCCTCCCTAAGATGTCTTTTAAAGATAAAACTATGACAGATATCCACATTCCAAAACGAACAATATCTCTGAAACTATTCTAACCATGTTGTCTCACATGTGGTCGGAACAATAAGTTACCGTACTTACAATTTTTTATTATGTTATATAATAATATTTAAGTTATTTAAGATATGGTGAGATCAGTGGCGGAACTTGAACACAAATTTTAGGGGGGGCAAATTATATTTGTTATATATAAATTATTTTTTTTAATTAAAAATTTTCAGTTTTTTAGATATTTTTTTATTCAAAATAAACACTCATGACAATAGAATCCAAACAATATGACAATAAATATATTAAATATATATGAAAGAGTAACATAAAATTTATCATCAACAATAATATATTAAAAAAGAGTTACCTTATATGTATTACCAAATTGGAAGACGTGATCACCTTCTAAAGCATTTTCAAATTCTTTATATGTAATTTTAGGAACCTTAGAGAGTTGTTTTTCGTTTTTTCTAAGTTTTGGATTTTCATAAAGTTTCTCAATTTTAGATAACGTAGATGCATTTTTTTCATCTTCATCACAACTCTTTCTCTTGAAAAAAAAAGAATCAATTATTCTACTCTTTGCCATAATTTTTTTAATATAAATTTGTCACCTCTCACCTATTTACAAAAAGATAAAATTATGAATATTCCAAATTAAATCTTAAAAGCAAGACTTAATATTTTAAGAAAACTAATAATTGATTAGCTTCCCTTACCTTATAATAGAGTACGAATCTTGCTCTCAATTACACAACTTCAAAGTCTAAAATAACTTTAACTACATAAATAAGAGTTTGATAAACAATTAGAGCATGATTTTATGATCTCTAAGAGATTGAGATATGCCTAGAGCATAGAAAAGTCTCATATAAGAAGAAAATATATTGCTTCGGAAAAAAAAAGATAAAAAATGAACTTACTCAAAAGAATAAATTGTTCGGCCCAAATGTTCTTTAACTCTTCAATCTTGCCGTAGT
>Ga0209589_1004052_pt1 | contig 25453 bp, 21 predicted proteins | sample CowpeawhiteBW_FD_187525 | JGI IMG/M metagenome (GOLD analysis project Ga0209589, IMG submission 187525) | Root nodule microbial communities of legume samples collected from California USA - Cow pea white BW (SPAdes) (version 2) | ecosystem: Host-associated > Plants > Roots > Nodule | place: USA...
AGTCTTAATGGACTATTGGAGCGTCAGGATGCCAACCAAATCTGAGTCCTTAAGTGCTTACACATACACTACATACTTCTCCTAGAATTTCCCTTGAAATCCTAGTTCCACCACCCCTTCACATTTCCATTCCTCAAGCTTTCATTATACAATTATATGCGTACATCACCAAACATAGCTATCCAGCATACCATAAGCAAACATCACATTATCTCACTAAAATCAGGCTTTTGAGCATCTATAACAGAGAAAGAACATAAACTCTGCAGGGAAAATTGCTTAAGCTAGAGAATCTCGCCTAGGCTAGGGAGTAGTCTCGCTTAGGCGAACTACTCTCGCCTAGGCGAGACCCCATACAGTGGGCAATCAAAATTCTGGGCGAATTCTCGCTCAGGCTAAGCTGGTTCGCTTAGATGAGAATATATCTCGCTCAGGCGACCCCAGCTCGCCTAGGCGAGACCTCGCGCAGTATCAGGGGTAACTCTTTGATACTTTCGCTCAGGCGAGAGCTGCTCGCCTAGGCGAGAGTATTAGGATTCCACACTGTTTTTCACATGCAGAGCTACGAAAATCATGTAAAAATCCAATTCCAACCAACAAGAAATTCTCAAACAACAATTTAAACAAGGATCATACCATTCAAGCACTCAATGATACTATACACTCGAATTTTAATTGAAAATTAGCTTCCCTTACCTTTTTGCTAAGAAATTGAGTTTGGTGGAGACAACTAGTTGCAAGGGGCCAGAAATCTCAATTTGACCTAGAGGATTTATCACCAAGACGTAGAGAAGGGAGAATTTCGCAATCAGACTCGGAATTCAGAGATTAAATGGTAAATTCGAGCTGGAATTGAGCTAGAACAGAAAAAGAGCATACCTAGGAGGCAAGGAGTGGAGGGAGGATGCATCAGAGGGTTCAGTTGGACTGTTGCTTCCAAAATCTGATCACAAGCAAAGAACTGGTGAGGAATTGGTTAAGAAAGTAGAGTTTTGAAAGTGTTTAGAGCTGAAGGGAAAGTGAAGGTGGCTGGCTCTTTTGGGTCATTACCATAGAGAGAGCAAGGAGAGAAATTTTATAAAAGGAGGGGTTTCACACTATTTTTTTCATACGATGACTTTAAGGTTATATTATTATTCATTGTTTCCCTACTTTATTATAATTAAATGTTTATTTTTTTCAACTATAATATTAAAAAATGTGTTCACACATATTATCAACTTCTTCTAGCAAAGGGATTATAATAAAATATAAAAACTTGAGATGTGTTTCTCCTTTTATAATAAAGAAAAAAAATGATTGTGTTGTATTTTTATCATGCGACATAAATACTATATAATTCTTAATATATATATATATATATATATATATATATATATAACTTAATTCTAACAAATTTCATGTATACGTTGTACAATATTGCAGGAAATTCAAAATAAAATTGTTAATCAATAACTTTATTTAGTTTCCTTCTTATAATATTTTATTTTATTTTAACAGTTTTATTCATCAAAACTACACGTATAACACTCTCACCTCTAGGAAAACTATTTATTTCCCAACTTCATTCATATATTAAACATATTCGAATATTCGATTACGGTACATTCGCTTAAATTCGCATATTAATATTGAGATGGAAACTTAATTGGGATACAAACTTGAGATGTTAAGACAATATAAAATATTATAAGTCATAAAATTACAATATGAAATATTATGAATGTTGAAAATTTTTAGAGATTGTAAACATATAAGAGATATAAGATATATGATAAATAAAAGATATATGTTACAGAAGAAATTTGTTATTTTATTTTATTCATATAATTTATTTATCTATCTATCTATCTATCTATCTATATGTAAGTCCCACTTTTTCTACTCCTTATGTTTAAGGGCCTAGACTTAACTGTTGGGCCTAAGGCCAACCCAGAGGGTGTCCAAAAACTCCACTTCCAGCCCTAATCCTCTCATTCTGCTGTTCAGAAAATTGTTCCTCTCCTCCCTTTCACAGCTGAAACACAGAGCTTTGCTAGGGAACAATCAGAGCGCCCATTGTTTCACTCTAACATCTTTTCCGGGTAAGTTGAACTTGAACTTGACCCCTTTTGTTCCATTCCAGTGTCTAGGTGTCTAGGTTCTACCTTGGGTTGACGTTGAAACCTCATGCTAGCCTTTGTGTATCTGTTTTTCCAGTTTCCTGCACTTGTTGGACTTACAATGCTCCCCTCTAATCCTAGAACCGTTGTGCTTACGTTTTTTAGCTCCACTCAAGGTAAGGAAGCTAGGGTTTTTAGTATTTTCGATATATCTGCCTATTTTCAGCTTTGCCTCGTGTTTATATGGCTTGTGTGCTACTGTGGTTGCTTGGAATACCTTGAAATGTTGTTTGGTTTTGAATGTCTGTTTGATGCACGCTTGAACAGTGGCGAGAACTGGTATTTTCACCCAAGCGAGCTTGTCTCGCCTAGGTGAGAATAACAGAACCTCACCCTGGATTCTGCTTGAGCTCTCTCTCAAGCGAAGAGCTTTCGTCTTGAGCGATGAATCATCTCGCTCAAGCGAGAGGGTCTCGCCTAAGAGAGAACTTGTGGGAGCCTGACGTGTTTTGCTTCAGTTGTAGCTTAGGCGAGGGACCTCACCTTTGGATGAAGAGCAGTCTCGCTCAGGCAAGGAGGTCTCGCCCAAGCGAGAACTCACGAAACCTACAGGGATCTCTGTTGGCAGTCTCGCCTAAGCGAGAACCTGTAGCTTGAGCGAAAGACCTCTTTCGCCTGAGCGAAGGCCCATGGCTTGAGCGAGGCTGGTGCACGAACTTGCTCTATGGTTGTTCTCTTCCATGTTTTCGGTTGTTGGTTGTATGATTAATTGGATTACCCTATTTAAAGCATGAAGTATGTGAATATGCATGTGTTATCTAATTGTATGGGATTGGAATTGATGAGCTTGGTATTAATGAATTCATGGAACATGATGGGATGGTTGGTTGGACATTGGTATGAGTTTGTTATGCATGATAAATCTATGGTTGGTTGGTGAGACATGGTTATGGTATGAGTTGGACGTAATTCCATGAACCACTTGGTGAGATCTCATGGTGGTGCAGTATGTGATGGACATAATTCCATGAACCTCTTGGTGAGATCTCATGGTGGTGCCTTATGTGATGGACGTAATTCTATGAACCTCTTAGTAAGGTTTCGTGGTGATGCCATAGTGTATATAATTAGGTAAGGATTCAAGTAAGGATTGCATCCTAAAACTCTAAAGAGTCAGTTAGTCTCACGTAGAGCGGACTGGCTCAAGTGGTGAGAGTAGGAGGAGGCCCTAGTCTTTGGCAGGATAATGTCCTTAAATGTTTGAAGGCTAACCTTGTGCGTGGTAGGGTGAAACCCATTGGAAATTGCTTTGCAGAGCCGTAGAGGCCACCACAAGTGTAAGTATCCAGTGAATCCGATCGATTATATGTATATGAATAATTAAGTCTTAGAGTCTTGCTTGTTTGCTATCACATGATTGTTTGTCTATCTTGTTGTTTCATGATCTATTTTAAGTATTTGTGTGCCATAACATGTTAAAATGATTTTTAATCTAGTTTACCTTTTGCAATGATCACTAAGTCTTTGGTGTGAGCAGATACGGAAACCCTGGTGATTGTAGTGATAATGGGGATGCTGCAACTTAGATGGTCATGGTTTGATGTTGGACTTATGTTTTGAAGGACCTTTGTTATTTTGAAATCTCTTGCTCTATAAGCAAGCTTTTAAGCAACTATTGAACTTTTATATTTTTGTTCCTAGCATTGTGTAATGCCTTTGTTTCCTTTTGGTATATTTGGATGACTGTAAAATCCTTTATACTTTAAATCTCGTGTTCTTTGGATATTATAATTTATGCGATGTTTTATTTAATTAGATTTATCTATTAGATGGGACGTTACACTGTCTGTCTATCTATCTATCTATTTATACACACACACACACACACACACACACACACACACACACACACACACACACACACACACACACACACACACACACACACACACACACACACACACACATATATATATATATATATATATATATATAACGAAATATAAAGTCAAATGATTTTACGAATTTTTTTGAAAATAAAATTAACAAAATTTTCCAAAATGCGAATTTTGACGGGATACGAACTTAAATGAGTGTATACTTAAGCGAATGTTTACCGTAGTCCTTTGTTCCAATTTTATAAATATAAATTGAATAGGATATAATAAATTTTCTTATAACACACATCTTTTCTATATATAAATAAAATAATAAATAATATAATAATATTCAAATAATTAATTTAAAATGTTTAACCAGAAAATAAATCAAAACTCTTGATTTCTGAAAAAAAAAATCCAAATCAATTTAAGAAAAAATTAATTGATTTTTTATTATTATTTTTCATCGATTTAGTTATCCTATTATTAAGGGCAAGGCCAGAAGAGAGAAGATGCTATAAATACAATGTAAGCGTGAAATCTTTTGTATCAAATTAAAAGATAATCTTCAAACTTAATTTAAATTATTCATTATATTATTTTAAATTATAAAATTGAAATGTAAAAGCCTATTTTAGATTAAAGAAAAAGATAATTGTAAACAAAAAAAAAATAAAGCCACGTTTAATATTTTCGATATTAAATATTAAAAAATAGCCTTTCACAATAATTTTACCTCTCCCAAGTTCTCCTACAGAAAGCTTATTTTAAATATTACAAATTTTTTTAAATTATAAAAATTGAAATATTAAAAACCTATTTTAAGTTAAAGAAAAAGATAACTTTAAATAAATAAAATAAAGACATGTTTATGTTTTTTCTATATTAAATATTAAAAAGTTAATTTTCATATATAATAACTTTACCTCACCCCTAAACAAAAAGGCTATAATTACATCTCTGGGTTTTGTAGTTGGAGTTATGGATATTTATTTTCACACATTCTAGTTCTCTCTTCATCCACCACATGTCACCATTCACTGCATCCTCAACCTTTGTCACACACACTTGTCGCATAACCATGCAAAGAGCAAGCCACGTATCACAGCGATTAGGGCAATAAATCCAACCCACTTCGACCGAATAACATCATAGTTGAGTTAAGCAATCATGGCGAAGAGTAAAGAAGACATAAAGTATGGAACAGCACAGGCTAGGGTTTCTGAAGATGAAGCAGTGAGGGTGGCGTATGTCAATGGCACTCCCCTTGAAGGGGGAAACATCGCTCACTCTCAACCAGTTCATATGTTTGCAAGTGCACGCAATGTTGCAAACGCTGCTGCAACAGAAGATTCAAACTCTCATAATAATCAATCTCAGATGCAGAAAGCTCACAGACCAGAAGAAGCTTCTTCTGCAGAATTCACCAGGGATAAACTCTGAACACCATCAACGACACAGACAACCTTAAAAATTTATGTGTGTGGTTTTGTACTATTTCTTGAACCTTTGTTTGTTTCTTTCTTGTTTTGATTTTTCCCAGTTATGTCCATGGCATGTTATCAACAAAGAATGTGATGACTTTCTAATAATTTAGAGGTTTTGTTCAGACACTATTCTATTTTCCTTTTTCATGTGATGCTTGTTTGAAGGGTTTCTAAATCTCCAAGGAGAAGAAGTGAAAAGTCATCACATGGTGAAATTTAATTAACAGACTTAGACTGGAGTAATTAAAACGACCAAATTTACATAAGTAATGTTCTTTATAGTTCTTTCGTGGTTAACAGTACTCAACTCATTAATTCAAACCTTAATCCTCTCAAATTTTACTATAAAAAATCGTGTAAAAATTGTGATACTTTGACACTTGTTGAAAATCATCAATTTTTACAACATAATACGATCACTGATAAACGATGATATTTTACATATTTTATATGTAAAATGTCACGGTTTATTACTTTAAAAGAATCGTGCATTTTAACTAACATAATTTATATTATTTAATTAAATCATTATATTTTAAAAAAGTTTTTTTCTCTTGTTTTAAGTTTTTTTTTTCTTTCACAAACTTTTTAGTTTGAAACATTCATTATATCTCTTACCTCCATTATTAAGTCTTATTATTCACCATGAACTCTTATTAAGTCTTATTATTCACGCGAACCCTCGTAGAGACTTCACTGTCAACTCCCAAGGAAACTTTTCTAGACAAGCATAACAGAGAGCTTAGAAGATAAAGCAATAGGCGATGTCATTGTTGCTTCAACTTCTTATTCCTCGAATTATTTTCACTCAAACTTATTTTCTCTTCATATTCTATTTTTATTCACTTTGCAATTAGAATCCTTACATTACAAAACCGACGGATATTCATCGACACAGATTCTTTAAAAATTTGGTTTACTGAAGAATTTACCGGTGATGTAAATGTTGAATTTAATGTTGAATTTATTGACGAATGTATTTGTTGATAATTTAGTGATAAAACATAAGACCAATTATCCGTCGATAAATTGTATGACTTTTATTGACAGTTGCGACTGTCTACCGCAAAACTTAAACATTTTAGAGGTTAAATTTATGCTATTAGACTTATATTATCATATAAGTTATTTGTAATTTGTAATTTTGATGAAACTGTTTAAATTGAAATTTTATCTGAATTTAAACTTTATTTGAATTGGAATTTTGTTTTTGAATTAGGTCTGAATTGGAATTTTGTTTTTGAATTGGATCTGTTTTTCTGAATTACAAGTATGAATAAGACATTAATAAGACATTAAACAAAGTTCGCTTTAAAAAAAATCCATAATTAATGATGGTTATGACTATAACTGTCGTTGTTGTTTACTGTTTTTAACAAAACCTAAATCAATGACGAATTTAGAATTGTCTTCATAGGCTTTGGTTAGTTGTGGATAAGCATTACTATAGTAGTGTCTCCCCTAAATCAGAACGCTTCCCTAAAAATCGAAACTTCTTCTTCCCGAAAATCTCAGTCTCCTGGACGAAGATCCCTTACTGCCGGAGAGCTGACAAGAACGACGGTGTCGTCGGTGCCAACTCCTCAATGCTGCTCACACTATTGCCTGAGTAATTTGTGTGGTGACTTTGCCGCTGCTGCAATCCTCACGCCACCACATCGTTGACGGATAAGTTGTTGGTGAGTGTGGGTTTTTTCTCTTCTTTTTGCCATCCCATCCATGTGTTTTGAATTATGTAGTGTTTTGTAGGTTAAGAACATCAAAGCTACGAGGGAGGCATAGGGAACCCCATTCATTGGCAGAGATGTTCGCGTGAGCGAGGCTGCGAGGGAGGTTGCTAAATTTGTGGTTGCACCATCAAGGAAAGTAAGTGGCAATGTCTGAGAATGTACCCCCTACTAAATTTGTGTTCTATTCTTAAATTATGAGAATGTACCTTGTGTTTCTTGTTTGATGGTTGTTTAACTGCTTATGAATGAATTGTTATGGTTACATCTAGCTTCTGGGTAATTCATATAGGCTACTAATTCAAATAGCTTCTGTTATGGTTGTTGTTGGCTCATCTACATCATTCTCAACCACTTCACGTGTTAATAACACTGATTCTGACATATGTACTTACGTTCAACCACTTATGTTGCACCTTTATTTCATGTACTCATTCTTGATGTACCCACTATTGTTGTTGCTTTTTCATGACCTAAAATTGATTTCAGTAATCCAAGCCTTACGTGATTTATGGAATCCTACTTTCGATCCTTTTTATATATGAAATCAGAGGCTATACAACCTTAGTACGTGTTCTTTTCATTGTTTGTTTGCATTATTTTCCTATATTGATTTTGCTTGATTAGAAAAACACTTCACGCTTACAAAATACTTTTACAGGCTACGTCGTTCATGGATTGTGGTTGAATTTACCATTTGGTACTTTCTTTTTTAGCAAATTGGAACAAAAGTAAGACTTTGCTGTATTGGTTTTTTTTGCTTTAGTTATTATTTACTTTATTTAAATTTAGATGTGCAATGCTCTAGTTTTTATGCATTTGTTCAGTTGTAACATGTTGATGTTTTGTGATTCACAAATAACATTTGTAACATCCTAGCCGGAAATTACTTATTTAAAATTAAAATAAGAAATATAATAATAAATCACATTTATTTTGAAAGTACTTTCCAAAAAACAGGAAAATTTAAGACTTTACTTCAACGCGACTCTAACGTCCCATTTAATTAATAAGCATAATTAAAAGAAGTGTCACACAATTATAATATAACCACACAGTCTTGGAGTTTAAACATAACTCTTTACTATCCAAGGCACACCACGATGCCCAAAAAAGAAACAAGTTATACAATTTACTGGAATCATATAGAAATTTAAAGACGGACAAGTACATGGGCCGTGGCCCTAAAGAAAGCCCAAGAAGGATAGGAAGTCCAGCCCGAGAAGACTAAGTAGTGGAATCATCTTTCCCCGTTGACCACGAGTACCTCTCGCATCTGCTCCCATCAATAAATTGATGATCATCGCAAAGGTAGAGGAACAACATACAGAGAAATCAAACAAGCAAAGGGTAAGCTAGAGGCAACAAGATTTTTATCATGCAATCAAATATACCTTCACAGTCCAATATACATATATAATCCAAGCACGTTATGACCTTTCAATCAATACACTAAGACTCGACTCGACTCATCTGGATATATATAACCTGGTCGGAGTCAGCGAATGCTTGCACTTGTGGTGGAGACCTCTGCTCACCCCCAAGCTATGTGTTACAAGTGTTACAATGAATCAATTCCCTCACACACAAGGTTAGCCCTTAATGAGTTTCAGGCCTCCTGCTACTCTCACCACAAGAGTCAGTCCGCTCTAAGTGAGACTAACTGACTTCTTAGAGTGTCAGGATGCAATCCTTACCAAATTATATAGATGAGGCACCACCATGGACACCCACTAGCAGGAGCCATGGAATTACGTCCCGACCATTGAAGCACTACCCTGAAATTTCACCTAAAGAATTTTAAGGATTTACGCACTGACACAGACCAAACATACTCAATCAATAAAGTAATAATTATCATGCACAAAACTCTCATGCCCACCTTTATAACCAATTCCACATTCACATTCCATGTTGAATTCCATTCCAACTCATCCATCCCTAACATGAATATAGAATTTCCCCTCGTACCAACACCAAGCCATTTTGATACCAACCATTTCATTGAAATCACATGCCAAGATCATACCCAAAATTCGTCATTTGCCCACCCATGAACCACTCCATATCTCATATCAAATTCATACCCAACTCATCATATTCAATTCATGTCAAACTCATAAGTCACAAACCATAATTCATCATATTCACACAAAGTCTCTCATTTCATACTTTAAACGACATAATCAGTCCAAGCATATGATTAATATCCAAAACAAAGAAAACAAGGAGCAAACCTACCCCTCGCGTAGCCCTCGCTCAAGCAAAAGGGTCTCACTTAGGTGAGCTCCATTTGCCTAGGCGAGAGCTCGACAATCTGGAACAGTGGCCATTCGCACTAGCTCGCTTAGGCGAGACATCCTCGCCTGAGCGAGGCATCCACTCGCTCAAAACAAGGATGGCCCATCCTGAGCGACAGCTCACGCAGAAGGCCTAGGCGAGCCTCTACCAGTCTCGCTTAGGCGAGACTAGCTCGCTTGGGCGAGACTATCAGTTCTCGCCCATGTTCTCACCTGCAGCAGTCACATTTTCGCACCAAACAACAACCACAAGCACTTCACATGTTCATAGTAACATATAGCCCATACAACACCAAATAGAACCAAGAATAGGCCAAAAATCATTTAAAACACAAAGCCCTAACTTCCCTTACCTGGAAAGAGCTATCCAAATGACTCGTATACACAAACAGTGAGCACCACAGCTCCGGGAATGACTTAGCGAGCTGGAAACACAACAGAATGGAACAGAACAACGGCATTGAGATGAGCCTTAGAGTAAACAGGAAAATAAGACTAGGAGAGATCTAGTATGAGCTAAGAAGCAACTTACATAGAGTCGAAAGAGCTTGAGCAAACTTGACAAAGGCTAAGGATCAAACCCTAGCAGAGCTTCTGTTGAGAACGAAGGGGTTTGAGGATTGATGTTTTCTGAAAGTGAGATGAGAGGGAGAATGTTAGGCTGGTTTAGGGTCTTTGGCTCCTCATGGGCCAGCCTTTAGGCCCAATTAGATTTGGGGCAGCCCTTAAACATAAGGGCAGAAAATATTGGGTCTTACATTTATTATGAAAGTACTTTCCAAAAAATAGGAAAATTTAAAACTTTATTTCAACGTGCCAATTATAAAATCCATACGACGTTCGATTATTACAAATATAAACTGTTTATAATATCCATTACAAAATAGTTCATAAACATCACTAAGTAAAACTCCCCGGTTGACCCCACTCTGATTCTAAGCATTCGCGTGCTCACCTGCATCAACATCTGCTCCCATGTAACAAGTTACATGATCATCGCCAAACATACACAGATAGGGTAAGCTCAAATAAAATAAAAATGACAACATGAATTAATAAAGCAATTCAAATCCATGACCTGTGTTAACACCCAAATCCTTAATCCTCAACTTCCAAACCTTCCGTTGGGCACCTCTTGATTCTACACCCTTTGATGAGTACGATGATCGACCTTTGCTACCACGAATGTCTACTCGTCCCTCCGACTACAGGCCACCACCTAATAGTCCACACGTGGGAATAATTTGCCAAGATCACGATTTGCAACACCAAGTGAGGTTCCTCAATATGATTCGCAGTCTGTATTTGTCCCAAGATTACCAAATTCATCAATTACACTAAATAGGACAATCTTCCGGAACCCATCCGTATGAGCCACGATCTCACACACTCCATTGGACTTCCAAAACCACCAGGCTACAACCTCGAGTGGTCATGTGTTACCCCAATACATCATGACCTTCATTCAAAGCTGTGTAGGAATCCTCCTCGTGATCCAACTCTGCACCTAAAATTGTCTGGCGCACCACTCGCATCACTAGGCAAAACTTGGTTCCAGACCGCCTGGCGGTATCACACAACGTTAGGCGCCAAACGCCCTTCAGTGCTCCTGTCCCCCATTTTCGCTTGGCGAAAGATCCCCTGCTGCAGGCGCCACGCGAGTCCAGTGGTCACTGCCATTGTTTTGGATCTTTATCGCCTAGCGGCTCGTTCCACGTCACCAAGCGTCATACTAGTAACACAATGCTACTGGTTTTTGGCACTTTTGAACAAGTTCCCATGAACCCCTAAACATACAACACACAATTCATAACACTTTTACACTTATCCAGTCATAACTCTATGACTGAATCACCATACAACAATTCATAGATTTTACAATTAAGGTCACACTATTAACTTAACTATGATACAATCCACTATGCAACCATCATTTTACGAATTAAGATATCCTCCATTTACTTAAATCAACTGCACACAATGCATATAATTGCAGTCTTCAAACAGACACAGTTCATATCGTAGTCCAACCAGAAGCCTTATTTTATTGTGTGCATTTATCCCAATCATCACTAATTATTTAATTTCGTATGTTTTACACGTATCCCGGCACCAAAAATATCAAAATGCCCTACTAATGTGCCACCAGGCGATGTATACAGATCTAGATTCTGTCCATATTTTTCCTACACCTGTGTAAACCCTAAAGTCCCAAATCATAATTCCAACACAGAATCTAACGTAATTTTAATGTTCAATATCACACTAGTTCCTGCCAATCCAATTCAATATTATTTTCATGCAAATAGTACATCAATCCTAATCCCAAACATATTTCCTCATTTCAAATCCCATATGAACCCTAACCCCCAATTGGATCTCAATTCATACCAATTTCATATAAAGTTTAACTCACAAGAAATTATCCACATTCAAATTCACACACGCATACGTAAAGAATCAACTCGAGCATCTAAATTATCGCAGAAACCACCAAAACTACAAACTAGGCAAATCAGTACACGTCGCTTGGCGGGTCGCACCTAGCCGCCAGGTGGTTCATAGGAAAACCCAGAAAATTGGGTTCAGATACATGTGTTACCTGGCGGCAGTTCATGTGCCGCCATGCGGTTTCTGGAAAAATCCAAAAACGCGAAAAGAATTAGAGCATGGCAGAGACATACACCTCAAGCACCATTCAATACAATACACAATCATGCAAATTTAAACTTTAACAACAGGTGGAACTCCCCTAACCTGGTTTTCCTTGATCAAACTTTCACAATTCGAGCGTTGCTTTTGGTTCTACAAAAAGGCTTCCCCTCTTGCCTCCACTCAATACACATACCAGCCTTCCTTCTCACTCAATTTGCATAGTTGATGTTTTGTAAATTCTCTCCTCACAATGAGCTACAATGGCAGCCTCAAACTCTCTCTCTCTCCCCCTTAATGAAGCTCTTAACTATGCTTTAATTGGGCTTCATGGTAGCAAAAACGAAAATTCTATTAAAGTGAGTTTAAGGGAGTATTCAATGACCATCAAATCAAGATTTCCAATCCCTCCTAGCTGCCTCCCATAAATTAGGGTTTCTAGCCCTTCAGAACATGCCAAAAATGACTTTAGCGAAAAGAAAGTTATTTTGCATAGGCCAAGGTTCAAACCCACGTCCATCCCATTACCAAGCAATGCACAACCATCAAGCCACTTCATGTTTCTTGACAATTCTTATACATCTATGAATTCCCAGCCACCCAACACGATTAAGCATACAATAAAACAATACCAACAAAAATAATCACACAATTGAATACAAAGGATTCCAACCCAAGTCCTCTCGACACAACCAAGTACTCTCAACCACCTAAGCTAGTACTTTTCCACATCACACAAGTTAGCATTAAATGACATAAAAGCTCCCACTACCCACATTTATTAAATAATTATTTATTTAATTATTTAAATTTCTCGGGTCTTACAACACTTGGTAGCCTTAATGTAATGAGTAGCTAGTTGTGAATGTATTTCTTTCTTGACATGAATGGGCTTTCTTTTTCTCTTTTACTCTTACTACATGATAAAGGTTGTATCCCACCACATTAAAACAGAAAAATGCAATATGTGGTAACCAACCAGAGTCGTCTCCCAACGACCAATATTCTTGTTCAAAGCTTCATTTTCCAGACAAACAAAACACCTATAACATAGAGGGTTTGGCAGATTCAATTTCAACACAAAATAACTAAAACGTAATTGCAGTTTTTATTAAACAGTCACGAAAACAACAACGATTCCTTGCTGCGAATGAAATTTCACCCATCAGAGATTACAAACTGAATTGGTTTTGTTATTCCTCATGAAACTCGCTATTAAACAACTAAGCAGAGGTTAACCACAAATTCAACATGCAATTAAGCAATGCAAACGTTCATGAATTTATCACAGTTCATTAAGCATGAAAATCAACTAAAACGAATTTCCTACTCTGAAAATTAAGCAAAAACATATTAGGTTCTTCAATTAAAATGCACACGCAAATCCACAAAAAAGAAATAACAAAACACAACCGAACAAAACATTAATCTCAAGGTTTCATTTCATTCTTTGCAAGGAATCAATGCATACGAAAATTAGTTGCCCATAGACTGAAATACGAACTAAAATGCATAGTTAAGAGGACAAAATAAGACAAAAAACACAAATTCAAAGAGATAATGTGCATAAAACGTTACTAATTGCTCCAATTTATGGAAGAATCAACAAAATGCATGAACCTTAAGCATGGGTACTCTCCAAAACGTCAAAACAGATTGGGGGAAGAAAATGAAATGGTTGTCATGCTAGAAAACCCTAAAAGAACGTGGTCACATCAAATCTGCCACTCCTATTTACAAAAATGTCATTCTGTCACTCAAAATTACAAAAATGCCACTATGGGCTGAAAATGTTGGCCTAATGATGTGGACAGGCTGACTAACATGGCGCAAACGTGGCAATGATGTGGAAATGACGTGGCAACTCTCTTCATCCGAAGATTAATGTCCAGGCTCCAAAATTGCTTCACCTAAATACCTAAAAATAATTAAAAACAAAAATTAGGCCAAATAATGTGAAATTAACCCAAATTCGGAACAGTGTCCTAATAAAGCCCAACAGATGAAAACACTCTAAAGATAAATAATTAAGCACTAAACAACTATAAAGTGGGTACACAAAGGCTAGTGGAATGGAGGAAAATAATGACTCATCACTACTTGAACATGGTTAAATTTGTGTATTGGTGTTTACATATTTGTGCATGTGTCCTTTTTTGGTTTTCCCACATGATTGGTTTGTCTAAAGGTAGTTGCACTACGTTAAAATCAATGTTTTTGCTTTCACGTTCTGTTTTTTCTTTTGTTTGAATAGTCAAATTCAGTTTTATTTCACGTGAGTGTTGTCAAGAGTTTATTAGGGTGGCCATGCATTTAAAGTGTTAGTGTTTGAGATGGCATTGAGGCAGATTTATGGACTTGGGGCAAATTTATAGCAAGTCTTGAATAACTTCTGTTGCGCATAATTTAATCAACTTGTTTCTAACTTGTTTGAATATATATAAAGTGATTTTGGGAGATTTATGGACTTCTCTACTCCCTATTTTGGCAGATTTATGGAAACCTGCTACACATAACTTGTTTTTGGCTTTGTATAACTTTTCTTACATATTTGTTACTTTGTCTGAACTGTTGCAGTTTTACTTACTTATTAATTATGTTTGTTTCTAATTGCACTTTGGTCTTAGAAATGTTGTACCTAGTTGAGAAATTTTGGTTTATTTGATTTGCTAGGTGCCAATTTGATTATGATTAATTAGAGAAAGAATATTCTGGAATTGAACTACAATTGGACAGTCTAGGTGATTCAATTTTGGTGATTCTGGTATGAACTCTGAACTTATTGTTTTGAATAGGGATGGCAACAGGGCGGGGTGGGGACGGGTTTCACTATCTCATACCTATCCTCGTAGAAAAAATTCATCCTTATCCCCATACCCAAAACCAACGGGTATCAAACTTTTGTCTCATCCCCATCCCCACCGGGTAACAGATATAATCTCGTACCCATACCCGTACCCGTTTTACTACTTCAATATTAATTTTTATAAAATAATAAAAATTACGGTAAAGGAAACATTATATTATCAAATATTCAATATTAGGAGGATGGTTGCTTTTTTGATATCAAATACTCTTAAATAAATTATAATTATTTACATTTTAGATTAGAATACCAAATAAAATTTCATGAGAACCAAAATATTTATTAAATTTGCAAACATATAAAAAATATAAAAAAAACAAATATTCAAATTAAAATATATTTTAAATGTTTGTTTACTTAAATTTTTTAAATTCTAATGAATCTCTTTTTTATACACTAATAAAAGTTATAATACATCACTTGATCAAAATGACGGAAAGAACAAAATAAATACTCAATGGTTGAGAAATAACGAAAATTGTTTTAGCGAAACAAAAAATTTCTTCAAATGAAACAAAAATTATTAATAATAAGTAAAGATATTTTTTTTATACTACCTATTAAATGAAAGGTTTATGCTATTAAATACTTAAATTGAGAGTATTAAATATTCTTACGTGAAAGAAAAATATACAATAAATAAAAATAATAGAAATATTCAAATGTGAGATATAAATTTTTTTTAATTGACATACATTATTTTAGCGTAATTACATAAATAGTTATGATAAGATGAAAAATATATTAGAGATGCAAATGAGTTTCCTGAGAACCCAAATAATTAGAAGAAATAAAAAATAGAAAGCGCATATATATATATATATATATATATATATATATATATATATATATATATATTCACAAGAGCCTTGATGTCTAGTTTTGAAGAAGCCTTAATGTCTTTGGTTTGTGTCTTAAAGCTAGTGTGAATTGTTAAATTGAACAAACTCTTAAAGCTAATAACATTCTTTAGAGCCAAATTCAATGGCCAAAAAATAACTATGTTACATAAATTAGTGCCATAGTTAAGTTTGACGAGTGATGCAAACTAGTGGCACATTTAAATTTGAATAAGTTTTTATTAAACTAAATTAATTATAGACTTGGTCTACATCATTGAATGGATGATTCATTTTCTGTTTTGAGTCTTATATACAGCCACTAACAAACCTAGTTGTCAACTAGCTACTCTAGTTAAAAATACCTAAGAGTCAATACCAAAAGCTAACTAAAATAACTATGTTTGGTGGAATGAGTGCTTCCTTCTTGACAATTTCGCTATATTCCAATGCCTTTTAGTGTTCTTGAGGGCTTCCAACTCTTGAATCACAATACAGCCTACATATTTGGAAGTCAACCCCAAGGTCAAACTTCCATCCTAGAAATGCTCTTCAATTTTGCTTCATCTTTGTGTGCAGCTGCTGGATTCCACGAATTCAGATTTCCAATCAAATTTCAACCATTATTTTGAATGTTTTATCCTGCACAAAAGTTACCAAACACAAGTTAGCCTTGTATTCACCTAAAGGAATCAAAACTAGACATAACTCAATGCACTAGATTCACTGACTAAGTTAATTCTATGTGCTAATTCTATAAAACTAACTCATAAAGTCTAAAACTAAATTTAACTCTAAAACCAAACGTAGGTACGAACCTAATATAAAAACTAAGCTAGAATTTGGAAAAAGGTAAGAAACTATGTAGAGACATTATAAGTGCTAAGAAACTAAACTAAACATTAGGAACATTAATTCTGCCTATAACAACCTAGAAACTACACTACTTAAAAACTAATTATAGCAAACTAATAGGAGAACCTTAAACAAGAAACCTTAATCTATGTAGACTACTTCCTACAAGTTTAAAACAGTCAAATAAGTATAAAATTAATACTAATTGTTGAAAAGTATGTAGCATGCAAAATTTCACCTATCCAAACCTAGAAATCCTCCCTAAAGGCCAGCTAAAATTAAAACTGCTCTACAAATCCTACTTTATCTATTTACTTCCTAAAATTGAGTAAGTACAATATAATTTCACTATCTAAAGTTACGACATTGTTGGCATAAGCAAGCTTGAAACAAAGAATTGATAAAGCCATGTGCATAAAGATCATAAGTGTTTGATGAAGATTGATGAAGATCCACTTGAAGATTAAGTTTTTAGAGTGTTAAATCTAGAAATAATATGTTAAATGTAATGTTTTGGTGTTATATCATGTTGGTAGACTATATGACATAGGTTAGATGTCTTGTTAGTCTTGGTGTGTCTCTTTTAATCTGTTAAAATGTATTTTAATAGGTTAAAAGGCTTGCAGTATCTACTTTCTGGTATGAATGCATTCAGTCAGTTGAATTATTTTTCAATTGACTGATTTCACTTAAGTCAAGAGAAATCAGTTGATTGTACGGAAAATTCAATCGATTGATTTCACTTAAACTAGACTATATATGTTGTGTTTTCGAGAGCAGAGTCATATTTTTGAGTTTTTTAGCACAAAACTTTGTCATTCCTCTTTGGAAAACTCTCTCTCTGCAAAATACAATTGCAACTCGTTGTTTGAAGATGTTGGTTGATCTTGGAGGCATTTTGGCTTGTGAGTAGCTTGAAGAACACATGTATTGTTGGCTAGGGCAACCAGCATCAAGTTTAGATGTTCTTATGCCTCTGGTTGGTTTGCCTGATGTGATTTCAAGTCTGTAAGTATGATTCTCGCAAGGTGTGTGTCTAGATTTTTGTTTGGAGTCAAAAATCTTGTGAGTTTCTTTGTTCAAAAGTCTAATCGTGGTGTTTGATTTGTAAAACTTTTGAATATAATGGAAACCAAGCTCAGGTTGTCCTGGAAAACTAGATGTAGCTTTATGATTGAGTGAACCAATATAAAAACAACTCTGTAATTCTCTTTCCCTCATCTCACTCACTTTGAATCACTTAAAATCTCAAGAAAATCAAGTAATCCACTTCTTATTGTATTTTAATGCGTTCTTATGCAATCTGAGGTTGTATAATAGTTAGAAATATTTATTGGAACAAGTTTTGTATGTAAAAGATTGTTGTTTGAGTTAAAACTGTGAATTTTGCATTCTACATAAACCTCAAGTATTTTAGCCGACTGATTTGTCTTTTTAATCGACTATTTCATAGCTCAAGAACAAATTAGTCTGTTGTTTTATTTTTTTAAACGATTGAAAGTGTACTGGTCTGCTGCTTTTACATCCTAACTTTCCAGTCTATTTGATTCAATTGAAAAGAGTTTTAAGCTTTCAAAAAAGTTTTAAATAGCCAATTCAACCCCCCTCCCCTCTTGGCTTAAATCACCATTTCAAAACTAACAATTGATATCTAAAGCAAGGTTCTTGAAAGATATTCAAGTTTGATAAAAAATCTTTTGAAAAGGCTAAAAATAAACTCCATTTTGCAGAAGGTGCCTCTATTCATAGACCACTTATGTTTTGTGGCCTAAACTATCAGATTTGGAAAATAAGGATGCAAATTTTCATTGAATATATAGACAAAGGGATTTAGGATGCAATAGTTAATGGACCATATACTCCAAAATGTCTTGTTGAAAATAAGCAGGTGAATAAGCCTTGGATTGCATGAACGAATGAAGAAAGGAGAAAAGCTCAATATGATTGCAATGCCAAGAATGTCATCATTTCATCTTTAAGTATGGATGATTTTTTTTTTGGATCTCCCAATGTAAGAATGCAAAGGAGATGTGGGATGTCCTAGAAGTCACACATGAGGGGACGAATGAAGTGAAGAGAGTAGGGAAGCATGTCTTGATTCAAGAGTATGAACTTTTCAAGATGCAAAAAGGAGAGTCCATAGATGAATTTCAAAATAGGTTCACTCACATAGTCAACCATCTCATGGGTCTAGGCAAAGAATTTGACAAAGAGGAGCTAAACATCAAAGTGCTAAAGTGTCTTGATAGAAATTGGCAACCAAAGGTGACTGCCATCTCTGAATCCAAGGATTTATCCATCATCACCACAGACTGTTTGGCATACTAAGAGAGCATGAGATTGAAATGCAAAGGCTAAGTGAGCTTAAGTCAAGTGAGAAAAAGGTAAAAACCATAGCCTTTAAGGCTAGCTCCAAGAAGAGTGATGAAACCGAGGAAGAGGTTGTTGAGTTAAGTGATAATGAGAACTTGAATCTACTAGTCAAGAGATTTGGGAAGTATCTCATAAGGAAAGGCAACAAAGGTAATCAAAAGAGGTACACTTCTAAACAAAATGATTCAAGTAATATTTCTAAATTCTCATGTTATAATTGTGGAAAGCAAGGACATATCAAGGTTGAATGTCCTAATGTTAACAAAGAAAAGGGGAAGGTTGGTGATAGGAAAAAAGAGAAAAAGGCCAAGGAAAGACGAGCCTACATAACTTGGGAGGACAATGATGATTCAACAAGCACTTCGTCTCAAGAAGGAAGTGAGGAAGCAAATTTATGCCTCAAGGCCGAATATGAATCATCCTCATCAAGCCAAGTGAGTTCCTTGTCATCTAAAGATAAAAATGACTATTACCAATTGTTGCATGACTTTGAAGAATTGCATAGTGAGGCTAACAAAATTGTTGTCATGAACAATTGGCTAAAAGGATTAAATAGTTGGCTAGAAAACAGAGTTAGCCAACTAGAATCAGAAACAGTCAACTTAAAAACTGATTTCAAACATTTGGTAATGATTTACAGTAATTCAGTCGATTGTTCTAAAAAAATAATTGGCTATAAAACCTTGTGAAAACTGCACAACTTTGAAAAATCAAGTGAAATATATTTTGAAAACTTGTGCAAAGTTCACAAGAGGAAAAGCAAACTTGGAAATTGTTCGTGGCTCTCAAAATTTTGTTTTTGGGAAGGTTGTAATGAAGCTCCATGGTGGAATTTGATGGTTGATTGAAGCTTCCTTGCAGCAAAATGGATGTAGCACCGAAGGTTGGAGATGTAGTGGCAACGAAAGTGGTTTGGTGAAGGTTCCTAAGAGGTTAGGCCAAATTAGGGAGGAGGGCTAGAGGAGATATCTAGGAGAATGCTTTAGCAACTTGGACTCTAAAAAATGCAAGTCATGGAGTGATCTCAACATGTATTTGCATTAAAAATTCAAGAGTAACCTTATAAAGAGTGTGGAGTCTCTCATTTATAATAGAGAGCATCTCCTAAAATGAAACCAAATGCAAGACTAAATGAAATGCAAATGCAAGGTGGCCATCTGAAGTACATGTGTCTAGATCTAGATCTAAGATCCATAAAAAGTGGATCACATGCCATGTGACATGTCACACTTTCCTAATTTAACACATGTGCTAAATGTGCACTCATGGCTAAGGCTAGATGCAAACTTGGTCTAGACTTTTGTAATTGGGCTTGAATGAACCCAATTACAAAAGCTAGATCAATTATGACCCAAAACTACTAGTAATTTTACAATTTATTTTTAAAGCATGACCTAAACAATGGGCCTAAATTAAAGTCTAATCTTATGTCTTGACATGTCTCTTGTTATTGGGCCTTTGATTGGACTTGGGCATTGAGGTGCATGTGGGCCATGGAATGGGCCTTGACGTTGGTCCAAGTTATAAGCCTTGTTGGGATCACATCAGGTTGGACTTTGTTATACACCTATCCATGAAAAGAAAACCAAGAAGTTCTCAAGTTTCTTTTCCAAGAGTGAACCAAATGCTATGCCATTCATTTCTTGCAACTATCGTATGAAGAAAGGTCATGTTCTTAAGAATTGCTATGCTAAAAAAATATGATGTACCTAAGGGATTTATGAAATGGATCCCAAAAGGATCTAGAAAGGCATAACCATGTTGGAATCAAACTATCAAAAGGTACCATGTAATGCTATGTTGTTTTGTAGGTCATAAAACAAGAAAAGAAAGACCTATGGTACTGAGATAGTGGATGCTCGAGGCATATGCCTGATGATAAGTCAAAGTTTACAAAGTTGGAACTAAAGGAAGAAGGCTTTGTGACTTATGGTGACAATAACAAAGGAAGGATACTTAGAGGTCGAGTCATAAGCAATGGAGCCTCATTCAACATCCACAATGTGCTTCTAGTTAAAAGGCTAAAGCACAATTTGAGAAGTATAAGCCAATTGTGTGACAAAGGTTTTAAAGTTGTGTTTGAACCAAACCATTGCCTTATATATGATGCATGTGGTAGCATTGTGTTGGTAGGAAAGAGAGTCCACAATATATACTTGCTCAATCTGCATCATGCATCATTTAGTATTCATTGTTTGCTTACAAAAGAGGATGATAGTTGGTTATGGCATAGGAGGCTTTGTCACATACATATGCATCATTTGAATTAGCTAAATAAAAAACAGTTGGTTGAAGGGCTACCAAAACTTAAGTTTGAGAAGCATAGGATATGTGAAGCATGCGAAAAGGGAAAGCAAACTAAAGTTTCTTTTAAACCCAAAAATTGTATTTCAACTGAAAGACCCTTAGAATTATTTCACATGGATCTATTTGGTCCTTCTAGAACTATGAGTCTTGGTGGTAACTACTATGCATTGGTTATTGTTAATGATTTCTCTAGATTTACATGGACTTTATTTCTAGCTGCCAAGAATGAAACCTTTTATGCTTTTAAGAAACCTGCCAAGGTTTTAGAAAATGAAAAAGGTTCTAAAATAGTCTCTCTAAGGAGTGATCATGGTGAAGAGTTTCAAAATGAAAAGTTTGAGCATTTTTGTGAAAAACATGGTATAAAGCATAACTTTTCAACTCCTAGAACTCTACAACAAAATGGAGTGGTTGAGGAAAGAACAAATCATTAGGTGAACTAGCTAGAACCATGCTTAATGAAACCTCATTGCCCAAGTACTTTTGGGCTGATGTAGTCAACACATCTTCATATGTTTTAAACCGTGTGTTGATAAGGCCAATTTTAAAGAAAACACCTTATGAGCTATTCAAAGATAGAAGGCGTGCTCTAAATCACGTAAAAGTATTTGGTTGTAAGTGTTTTATCTTAAATAATGGAAAAGAACAACTTGGCAAATTTGACTCAAAAGCGGATGAAGGCGTCTTTCTAGGTTATGCTATAAATAGTCATGCTTATAAGGTTTATAACAAGAGACTAATGATTGTTGAAGAATATGTACATGTTTTTTTTTATGAAACTAACCTAGTGCAGCAAGATCAAAGGCCTAAGATTGCAGATGAAAAAGATATATTGCAGGAAAAGCAAACTGCTGCAAAACTGGAATTTGCTACAAGAAATCAGACAGCTGAAAAGGAAATTCAGTCGGCTGAAAAAGCTGTAGACAACAACTTACCCAAGGAGTGGATTGAACCCAAGGGATTATCAAAGAACAACATAATTGGTGACATAAAACAAGGATTATCCACTAAACGCAAGCTTGTATTCTTTGAACATGTTGCATTTGTTTCTCAAATTGAACTTAAGAATGTGAATGATGCATTAGGTGATAGTAATTGGGTTGTTGCTATGCAAGATGAGCTTAATCAATTCACTAGAAATTATGTGTGGTCTCTTGTTCCTAAAACTGATGCAATGAATATGATTGGTACTAAATGGGTGTTTAAAAATAAAATGGATAAAAATGGTAACATTGTTAGGAATAAGGCTAGGCTAGTTGCTAAAGGTTATAATTAAGAGGAAGGTATTAATTTTGATGAAACATTTGCAAGTGTAGCTAGGCAAGAAGTTGTGAGGTTATTGTTAGCCTATGCTTGCATGTGTAATTTCAAACTTTCTCAAATGGATGTGAAAATTGCATTCTTGAATGGTTTCTTAAATGAAGAAGTGTATGTATCACAACCCATTGGCTTTGAAAATGGCCTATATCTTAATCATGTTTTCAAATTGAAAAAGGCTTTATATGGTTTGAAACAAGCACCACGACAATGGTATGATAGGTAAAGCAACTTTCTTTTATCTAAAGGATGTGCTAGAGGTGCGGTTGATAAAACATTTTTCATTAGAAATCATGCAAGTGATGTAATACTTGTTCAAGTATATGTAGATGATATAATTTTTGGATCAAATAATAACTCCATGTGTGAAGAGTTTGTTGCAGCTATGTAGGGATAATCTGAGATGTCTATGATGGATGAGCTAACCTACTTCTTAGGGCTGCAAGTGAAGCAACTCAAGCATGGGACATTTTTAAGCCAGTCAAAATATTGTTTTGACCTACTGAAAAAGTTTAAAATGGAGGATTGCAAAGGGGTTGTCACTCCAATTGCCACAAATGACCTTATGAATGCAGATGAAACTGGACAACAAGTTGATTCAACCAAATATAGAGGGTTAATTTGCTCTTTTCTATATCTAACCGCTAGTAGGCCGGATATCTAATTTGGAGTTTGCTTGTGTGCAAGGTTTCGATCTAATCCAAGGGAATCACACTTCAAAGCTACAAAAAGGATTTTCAAGTATCTGAAAGGGACAACTAATGTTGGATTTTGGTATCCTAATGAATCTAACATTATTCTTAGTGTTTTTTCAGATTCTGACTATGCAGGGTGTAAATTGGATATGAAAAGCACAAGTGGCACATGCCATCTACTTGGATCAAGCCTAATATCAAGGAATAGCAAGAAATAATCATGTTTAGCACTATCTACAGCTGAGGCTGAGTACATAGCAGGTGGACATGCATGTGCTCAAAGCATATGGTTGAAGCATCAACTTATGGATTATGGTGTAAAGCTAGAAAAGGTATATCTTTATTCTTGTAACACTCAATTTCGTCCGGATAAAAAATAAAAATTTTAATATTAAAAAGTAATTAATAAAATACAAAAAAGTGAACATAGAGTATAAATATATATATATATATATATATATATATTTTTTTTTACTTTCTATCTTTTTTTAACTTTAATTTTATATATTTTTATTTCTATTTCTATTATGTATACATATTTTTATTTTTATTTTCATCTTGTTTTTTTTTATTTTACTTTATATATTCATTTTATTTTTAATTTATATTTAAATTTTCATCTTATCTTATTTTATTTCCCTTTTTTATTATTTTCGTTTTGCTTTTAAAAAAATAATATTATGTATTAAAATAAAAAAAAAAATTAAGATGATTTGAAAAGGTGGAAATTATAAGTCAACGTAAGTCCTCTACTGACCCTTCCCTCTCCATGTAAGAAAAACATTCAAATCTTCATATTTTACCCCAACTCTACGTATTAGCACAAAAACAGAAATATTGGATGTCTGTGTGTATTATTGTGGAACTCATGACACTCGTAGCAATAGAGGTAGCAATGCTAATAGGGTGGCTGGAAGTAGAGCCATTGGAAAAGAGACACAACTTCCAAGCATCGGGAGGGGAGATAACAAAACAAGAAAAGGGGAGATTCATATGCTCTTTAGAAGACCTCGAACATAATTTCATCACAAAAGGGAGACAATTCCATCACAGGGAGCCAGAGCAACAAAGCGGGGAGAGGCAACAAGAAAGGAGAAAGGAAACAAGCAGTTCAAGCAAGGAAAGATTTGGGGCTACAACACAAGTTAAAGAGCTCCGAGAGGTAAGCCCTACACCTTCAATAAATATTATGTTTGCTACATTTTGTCTGTTGGACCCTGATTCAAAAGTATCACACGCTCTTATTTTGGTAATCTCCATTCTTTCCCTCATCACCTTCCACTTGCAAGAAATTGCCAAATCAGAACCCAAACACACAACTTCCCAAACAGATATATTTTGTTGAACACATCTTCACTCGCTTTCTCGTTCACCATCATCTTCATGTCGCACCTGCATAAAACATAAAAAAAAAACATACACCCAAAAGCAGCACTCACATGGTCATCCACATTGTCGTCCATCATCCTGCAGAGAACAAATAAGATGTATAAGACACAAGCGTTACCTTATTTCGGTCCACAATCTCCTCGGTAGGCTTCCTCCCGGTCGATACGTGTCGCCTGTGGATATCTTGGTGTGAATTGATTTGAACCCGAGGGGGTTACCTGCAGAAGAGACTCTGAAGCTCAAGTCAGCAAAATCTCTTAGAAAGACAAATCTCGTGATTAGGAGAGTAATGAATGCGTACCTTTAATTCGTGGGGTCTATGCATATTTATAGATTATTAATTATGTTTGGCCACTGATATCGCTGTCGTTAGGCGATCAAATTACCACTACTTTAGCAACTTCAGTATTGCCAGTTTGTAGTGAAGAAAATAGTTAGGGTTAAGATAACCCTGAGTCGTCTCACAATGAATACGGAATTGATCTCAAATATTTGATTCTCAAAAATGCAATTTAAAACTAGCAACTATAAAAATAGGGGGGTTTTGATATGCAAAGAAAATGACACGAAAGATTGTAAACACAGTAATAGTAAATAGGTCAATTCCACTGCTTTTTCTAAATAAGATTCTTCATTGGTTATCTAGAGATTATTGTTAAATTAA
>Ga0209589_1004054_pt1 | contig 25448 bp, 25 predicted proteins | sample CowpeawhiteBW_FD_187525 | JGI IMG/M metagenome (GOLD analysis project Ga0209589, IMG submission 187525) | Root nodule microbial communities of legume samples collected from California USA - Cow pea white BW (SPAdes) (version 2) | ecosystem: Host-associated > Plants > Roots > Nodule | place: USA...
GGCGCTTGGCGTGTTTTGCAACAACTCGTTGCATCCTTGCTACAAGCGATCATTCCACAACCAACCATCCGTTGCTTTCGCCGCAGAAAGCGAGCGCTTGGGCGGCACCTGCGCGAGCCTCCTCGAAAACGTCCGTATCAATCGATGCTCGCGCTACCTTAACGCCTATGGGGCCCTCCCTGGGTGCCGACTGCATACGGGTATGCACAGCCGAGCCGGTCAACGCAGCGCCGGCAAGGGAGCTCAAATCATGCGCCAAGCTGACTGTGTACCGAAGAGGCGGCGGGCGGGAGAGTTCTGCGCGTGATTCAATCACCACGTCATCGCGCCTAGTCGATTCCAGCGAATGGCCCACGTATCGACCCACCGATGACGAACTCGATCATCGAGGTAAAGTCGAAGACCGGAACGCCTGTAACTCGCTGAACCGCGGCCGCATAGGGCGATAACTCTGAACATTCGAAGAGCAGCAGCCCGATGTCCGGTCGATCCTTGAGGAGAGCGACGGCGGCAGCGACAGTTTCGCTTTCGACAGCACTGCCATCGAGGTCGCCGCTAGCTGTAAGAAAAGCAGGGCGAAACAAGGAGCATCCTCAAGGCCGGCTATGACCACACGGTCGGAATCGGCCGACAACCCCGCGGCTCCCAACAGGTCCGGAGTCAACGACGACGCCTTTGCCGTGATGCTACCAAGCGCCTTGCCGTGCGGCAGCTTTGTCCCAGCAGTGCACCGAGAAGTAGAGGTGAAAGCAGCACGGGCACGTCGACGGCATTGCGCATGGCGTCTTGATAACGCAACATGAACCCGCAGTTGGCGGTAATCATTTGCGCGCCCTCGCGTACGAGCTCAATGGCGGCCTGGACCGCGGCCGACGCGTATTTTCGTAATCGGGTGCGACAAGTTCAGTGAATGAGAGGCCAGGGATGGTTTTGTAGCGAACAGGTACGCTCCAAGTGCTGGCATTGCCAACGCTGCCGGGAATGAATGGGCGGCTGAACTCACCCCTGCGGCCGATCCGCTCAAGGAGCAAGATACCGACGGGTGCGCCGTAAAACGCCTGGTTCGAGTGCCGCGAGGCGAACCGGGACTTGCCTTGGGTGAGCTGAGAATTGTTCATCTAGCTACCCTCTCTCCACATGGGCCAGTCCACCGGTGAAGGTCGGTCCAATCAGCGACCGTGCCGGCCACTCAAAGCGAACGACCAACATTGTAAACTCGTCTCGGCGCTGCATTTCAACGAAGAACCCGCATCCTACCGATAAAATACTGCGAGATCCGGCTTTTCATGCAAGCGGCCGCCCTTGCGAACGTTGTGCGCATACGTCCTCGCCGTCGATTTCATTATATCGATATCGAGCGTGTTGTCGGGGTGAGGATCTCGATATCCTACACCTGCCGTTTCGGACAGCATTAGCGTCGTACCAGGGTTAGCGACCATACGGTGCTCGTCCGAGGCGCGAAGCAGCCGTGCGCTCAATGACGAGATTGATAATGCGATCGCAGCCGGATGCAATCCATCAGATCACGATAAAGGTCGATCGAGATCGAGGGCTGGCGGTGGGACCGCGAATCTAGATATGAAAAATCAGTCGGATTGCCGTGATGACACAGCTGATGGAGGTCTTTTGCGCTTGCTCGCTTGCCATAAGAAAATTCGCCTTTGAAGCTGTTCTCTAACACTCTAGCGCGATAGGCACTGGAGCGGCGCCGCTCCCTGCCGGAGTAACAGGAAGCCAACTGACCTTCGCGAGTAGCAGGAGCAGCAAGGCCCGATTGTGCGGACCAAGCTCGCGGGGACTCCGCCCGGCGGCCGATTGCGATTGAGCTCAGCGCGTCCGCCATGCGAGCCAACGCTCCTGGATGTGATCTGCATTGGTTTTACCATCTGGTCGCATCTCCGCGAGCCAGTTGGCGTCATCAATGATGGACTTCGAAGCGTTCTGCGGATTCACGTTGACCTGCGGAATCAACTCGGCCGGCAGATAGTTGAGCTGATTTGTATTTGGCCCAGGGTAGCCGGTGCCCTGTGTCCACCCGGCCGCGATCTGCGCGCGGTTCAGAAAGGCGATCAGAGCCTCTGTGCGCTCCCCATGTTAGGCCCCCCTTCAGAACCGCCATATATGTGTAGATGACGTAGGCGCCCTCCCAGACAAATTCGATTGTCGCGCCCTGGCGGATCGCAGCAATCAATCGGCCATCGAACGCCGCCGCCATAGCATATTCTCGGTTGATCAGGAGCTGGGGCGCCTCACCGCCCGCGCTCCACCACTTGGTAATGTACGGCTTGATCTCGTTCAGCTTTGCAAACGCGCGATCGAGCTTGTCGTCTGTTAGTGGCCAGATATCCTTGTGGGCGGCACCGGCGGACAGGAGCGCAAATTGGATGGCGTGCTTACCGAAGAGAGTGTCGAGCCCCCTTGGTCCCGGAAACTTCTTGACATCCCAAAAATCCGCCCAGTCTTGAGGGCCAGCTCCTCCCGAAAAGAGGCGCTGGTCGTAAGCAAGCACGATGGGCGACGCAAGCCCCACGACAGCGTCTTTGAGCCGTGTATGCGGCCGCGTGCCCTCAAGCGCTTCTGATCCCACAGACTGTAATCGATCGGCTCGAACATCCCGGCTTTGTGCATTGCCTGATAGGTCTCCGCCTCGATATAAGCAATGTCCCAATCGACGCGGCCAGCCTGGTGCATCGCCTTGACATGGGGCTCCGCTAAGTCAGCCACCACATCTATGACTTTTATTCCGGTCGTCTTCGTAAACGGCTCATAGACCGATCGCCGAACACCCTCGGTAAAGGAGCCGCCATAGCTGAAGACGACGACTTCGCCGCTGCCGGCAAGCTTTTGCAGCGCCCAGGCTGTAGTGCTGTTGGCAACAAGCGGCAGGCTGAGCAAGGTCGCCGTGGACTGGAGCACGAGACGCCGGCTCGGGCCGTCAGCGGATTGATTCCCGGACTCCCCGCTGGTCATGACCTGCCCCTCGTTGTGCAGAACTATGTTGTTCGGCGTATGATTACGCATGAGCGTAGCCGCCTGACCGGCACAAGGAGCGCATAAATCGGCGGGGATTGAAGAAGATCTGGAGAATAAAGGGCAAGTTTCGCGAAATCATTCCGCGCAGCGACGGCGGATGTCAGCCAAGCATTGTCATGCCGTTCTTGACAACTTTGACGCCGCGCTCCTTCACGTTCGCTTCGAACGAGATCACGTTGCCATCCTTCCACATCTCTAGCGTCATTGTCTCCCCGGAGTAGACCGGTAATGAAAAACGCGCCGCATGCCGCGCAGGTTCCGCCCACCTCCGGCTTCATGAAACACCAATCTCGGTGTCCATCAAACCGCAGCAGCTCACCCGGCTGCAAAGGCAAAGGTTGGAACGACCTTCAGTGGGCGCGCCGTCACTGTGGCCTCGTTCACGAAAGTGAGCTCCCTCTCATCCAGGGATCAGCTCCCATGCCGATAGCAAGAGCGTAAAGCAGCACATCGCGATCGCTACAGCTGTATTTTGGTCGTGTCTCTTCATGGCCATCAGCTGCTCATAGTTGATTGCCATTGCGATCTTTGCTCGCGCCAGGGCCTGGCCGGAACTATAGAGCTTCGACTGCTTACGTTTCTTTTGCGGAGAAGAAACCAAGCACCGAGCATTCCTCGGCTTGATTCTCTCTTCTAGCTAAGAACGATCACTCCACGCCGTCTCTCTCCTCGAGCAGGCGGTAATATCCTTCTTTGGCGATCTCGCTGGCCGAACCGAGCCTTGCAGCTAATCGCCGGCTCGCCCCGTCAAGCTCCTGTGAGCTTCCTTTTTGGTGATAAGGCAGTCAACGGCGACTAGCCCAGTCCCGCTGGCAGCAAGGATGACCGGATTGATGTCAATCTCGCCGATCTCGTCGGCCAGATCGGTGCAGAGCGTCCCGAACTTGACAATGCAGTCGGCCAGTCCCTCCAAGTCTGCCTTAGCGCCGCCCCGCGCACCACGCAGAACGCTCGCACCGCGTAGTCGCCCGATTGCCAATCGCACGTCGGCCGCATCGAAGGGCGGAAGGAGCACCTGCACGTCGTTGAGTGCCTCAACCCAGATTCCGCCCAATCCGAAGGCGATGACTGGCCCGAATTGCGGATCGAAAGTAGCGCCCAGCATGATTTCCGGCCCAGATCCGGCCATTTCTTGCACGACGACGCCGGCGATCTTCGCTTCGGGGCGGTGCGACCGGACCGAAGCCATGATTTGCTCGAATGCCTCCGCTGCTTTCTCGGCTGACGGAATAGTTAAGATGACGCCGCCAACGTCGGTCTTGTGCACAATCTCGGCCGACTCGACTTTCATCACCACCGGAAAATCAAGCGTCCGTGCAATGCGCGCTGCCTCATCCGCGCGCGTTGCGAGCGCTTCGCGCGTGACGGGAATTCCGTAGAGCGCGAGGAGACGCTTGCCCTCCCGCTCCGTCAGAACGTCGTCTTTCGCCTCGCGCATGATGCGCAATGCCTCAGAATAGCAAGCGCTGCGCCGGCCCCACTGGGCCGATAGGCGATCACCGGGTTTACGGCCGCGTTGGAACTCAGCATAGCCCATCAGAGCAGAGAGCGCCTTCAGCCCAGGAGCTAGACCCTGCAAAAACGGCATGCCTTCGAATTCGGCCTTCGGCTCGATCATAGGGTGTTTTGGATCGAGAGAGGTATAGAAATGGCCGCCCGCAAGGCTCAATATTGGGAATACAATCTCCGGCGCGGCCGCCGCAGCTCGGGTCAGTGCGCGGCCCAGGGCGGAGCGCATATCTAGGCAGGATGGAAAGCCGCGGCCCCAGATTATCACGTCATACGCGCCACAGGTGGCGAGCGTGCTTAGCGATTCATCGATGATGTGCGTATCATAGTCGCCCTGTGCGGTGAGATCGAGCGGATTGCCGACATTGCCGAACTCGGGAAAGACCCTCTCCAGCCGAGCCTTCGCCGGTGCGGGCAGCGGCGGAAATTCTATGCCGTAGGAATCAGCGACGTCGGACAGAATGCCGGCGGCGGTACCAGAGAAAGATGCGAACGCGACGCGGCGGCCGCGCGGCCGCTTCGTCGAAGACAGCGCAACCGCGGTCTCGATCAGATCGTCAACGGTATCAACCCGGATGACACCCAATCGCTTCAGGACGGCATCGATTGCCACGTCTGAACCTACGAGAGAGCCGGTATGAGCCAATGCCGCTTGGCGGGCCTTTTCCGAGCGGCCAACCTTGATCATCACAATGGGCTTGCCCTTGTCGGCCGCGCGCTCGCAGGCCTTGATGAATTCAACCGGCCTCCTGATCTGCTCGCAGTACGAGGTGATGACGCGCGTCTCCTCCTCGTCGACAAAATGGTCAATGAAATCTGCGACATCGAGACATGCCTCATTGCCGACAGTGACCACGCGACCGATGCCGATTCCACGAGCCAGCAGTGGCACGATCAAGCTGTAGACCAGAGTGCCGCTCTGCAGGATGGAACTAATTCCGCCTGCCTTCATGGTGTGAAAGTCCAGCGGGACCGCCATCAGCTGATTGGCCGGGTTCATCAAGCCGAAGCAGTTTGGACCGACCACTGGGATGCCGGTTCGTGCGGCCCACTCCATAAGCCAGCGTTGCTTAGTTTCCCCCTCCCCAGCCTGCTCGGCAAATCCGCTCGATATGATCTGAATCGCCCGCACACCAGCGGCTTCGCAATCCTCGAGGACTGCGGGAATGGCTTTGCTTGGAATGGCGACCATGGCCAGGCCAACGGGATGAGGGATGGCTTTCAGGCTCGGATAGCATGGCACGCCCGCGATCTGCGTGTAACGCGGGTTCACCGCAACGACCTCGCCTGAAAAACCCCATTTCTTGATATTCGTGAGGATTTCGGTCGCGAAGCCTCCCTTCTGGGAAGCTCCCACAATGGCGACGGATTCCGGCCGAAAAAGCTGGCCAATCCTACCGGCTCTTCCCTGCTGAAGGCGCTCTTGTTGCAGCATACGATCAACTTGCATGTTCAACCCGTCAGTTATTGTATTGCGCAACTTGGCGTCTGGGCGAGCGCCCGGTCCTATCGCTGGATTGCTTGATCGCCGAAGAGGCCTCCGAGCGAGGCGAGGCGCTGAAGATGGTGATCGGTATCGCCCAACGACGCGTCGATCATCGTTACATGCTTAAAGTAGTGCCCGATGCTGTATTCCATGGTCATACCAATGCCACCATGGAGCTGGATAGCCTGCCGTCCGAGCGCTTTGCACGACTGACCGATCTGCGCTTTTCCGGCCGACAGCGCCCGCTCACGCTCGGTCACATCGCTCTCTCCCACCATCATGGTGGCGTAGGTCGCCATGGAACGCGACTGCTCCAATTCGACGAACATATCGACCGCGCGGTGCTGAAGCACCTGGAAGGAGCCGATTGTCGTGCCGAACTGCTTGCGCGTCTTTAAGTAATTGACGGTGATGGCATGCATTTCAGCAAAGCAGCCGACCGCCTCAGCGCACAATGCCGCAATCGCTTCGTCTGCAACGCGTGAGATAATCGGGAAAGCGCCTGCCGGGTCGCCGATAACGTCAGCCCCCGCGATTCGTACGTTCTGAAGCGTGATCTCGGCCGCGCGCAGCCCGTCCTGTGTGGGATAGGCGCGACGCATAAGGCCCGGCGCGTCAGCGTCAACCAGGAAAAGGCCAATCCCGTCCTTTTCTCGCGCGCCCCCCGCCGTTCGCGCCGACACGACGATCTTGTCCGCTGCATCGCCATGGAGGACAAGACCCTTGATCCCGTTGAGAACCCAACCATCGCCGTCCCTCTTAGCCTGGGTTTCAACATCGAAGAGGTCATATCGCGACTGAGGTTCGGCGTACGCGAAGGCGAGTTTCATCCGACCTTCCGCAATGGCGGGGACGAGCTTCGAATTTTGCGCTTCATTCGCTCCATGCCGCAGGATGCCGCCCGCGAGTACGATGGTTGCGAAATATGGCTCAAGGATAAGCGCCTTGCCGAAAGCTTCCATGACGATCATGGTCTCGACGGCCCCGGCGCCGAGCCCGCCATGAACCTCCGCAAACGGCAACCCGAGAAGCCCCAGTTCAGCATAGCGCGCCCACATCGCTTCACTGAATCCCAGCTTCTCCGTCCGGTACTTGCGGCGGTCCTCAAAGCTATAATGCTCACGCATCAAGCGCTCGACGCCATCCTTAAGGAGCCGCTGCTCCTCGGAAAGATCAAGATCCACTAGAAAACCCTCCTGAAACGGGGCCACATCTTCGCCCCTCAAACCGGTTAGAACGCCGCGCAGTCAGCAGCTTTGTGTTTTGCTGAAGCGTCAGAGGCCGAGAACGACCTTGGCGATGATGTTCTTCTGGATCTCATCCGAGCCGCTATAGATCGGCACCTTACGTCCGTTGAAATAAGCGGGTGCAATCGGTCCAGCCCAATCGGGACCAATCGCTGGCTCCCCGCGCTGAAACTCCTCCTCTGATTGATAGGGCAGCGCGTAAGGGCCGATCACATCCATCAGAAGCTCAGCGGTTGCCTGCTGGATCTCCGAACCCTTGATTTTGAGGATCGAGCTTGCGGGGTCCTGCGTACCCTTCTCGAGCTTCGATTGGTTCGCCACGACGCGGAGCTGCGTCATCTCGAGCGCCTTGAGCTGAACCTCGACAGCAGCAATCTTCTTGCGGAAATCGGTCCGGTCGATCAGCAACCCGTCGCCGACGCGGGTACGCGAAGCGAGCTCCTTGATACGCCGGATAGATTCCTTGGAAAGCCCAACACGCGCGATCGTGACACGTCCATTGCCAAGAACAAATTTGGCATATTCCCAGCCACGATTCTCCTCGCCAACTCGATTCTCGAGGGGAACACGCACATCGTCAAAAAACACTTCACAAACTTCGGGATACCCATCGAACAGCTGAATCGGGCGCACGGTGACACCCGGCGACGTCAGATCAATTAGAAGAAACGAGATGCCTCGCTGCTTCTTCGCCTCCGGGTCAGTCCTGACCAGGCAAAAAATCCAGTTTGAATATTGCGCTAACGACGTCCATATTTTTTGACCATTGACCACATAGTGGTCACCATGGCGCACCGCCCGCGTTTTAAGCGAGGCGAGGTCAGAGCCTGCTCCGGGTTCAGAGAATCCCTCGCACCACCAGTCATCACAATTCACAATGCGCGGTAGAAAACGTTTCTTCTGAGCTTCATTGCCGAACGTAAAGATCACCGGACCGACCAGATTGATCCCGCTCCCAGCCGGTTCCGGCGCCGGCGTCTCGCTCACCTCCTCGTTAAAGATGTAATGCTGGATGGGTGTCCAGCCCGTACCGCCATACTCGACGGGCCAGTGCGGCACGGCCCAACCCTTCTGGGCCAAGATGCGCGTCCAGCGGAGCTTGTCCTCCTTGCTAGGATGCCGGCCAGCAATCAGCTTCTCGCGGATATCTGCAGGGATTGCGGAGCGGCAGAATGCTCGAACCTCGTCGCGGAAGGCAAGTTCGTCAGCGGTAAAATTCAGGTCCATCGTTGCTTCCTAGTTGCGATACAGCGCGCCGGTTGTTGATTGTTAATTGTTAATTGTCGCTTGTTGGCAATATACCAGGCGCCGAATCCAAAAATCCCGATTCTGGCGGAACGAAGCCGAAAACCCGCGATATAATCCAAAATAGCGAAGTTTTTCTGCGCCAGGGAGCTGGATTGCCGCGGTCATCGGCACGATCGAAGGGTATGAGACACACTGGGATTTCTGTCGATGCATGCATCCTGCAGGCACATCCTTGCATCCTTGCTTGCTCAGATCGAACCATGGGCGTCTCATTGCTGCCGGTATTGGTGCCAACCGTCGAGTCTTTCAGCCACAAAGCCCCAGCCGCCTCAGAGCTCCTCCAACGTCGGTCCCTCGGGCTCGTACAAGGGCGCTATCAACCCGAACAGGTGGATTGCAAGCATTCGTTGTAGGCACCTGGCGGCACTGCGCATCCTGCATCTGCGCACACTGCGGACTGCTTTTTCGGACAGTGTGACGGGCATTCTCGTTAATGCTGGTGATGAGTTGGCTCATCCCTTTGTCGATCGGCGGAGGTGCCCCTTGTCAGCGCAATCGAGTGAGCGCGGAGGCAGCGCATTGTGCCGATACACGGTCGCGCGGCGCGGCGGCGCGCGACAAGCTTGTCTTCGCAGCTGCCGCCCGCGGGCGCCGCTGCAGCAATGAGCGGATAGCACGGGCTGCTTCCGGATCTGATCGACGTTCGGGATGCAGCCTTCGGGAAAAACGCTCGCAAGTATTAATCTCGCTGAGCCTTGCTAGTGGACGGAATCGGTGTCCAGGTCTGACGCCACCAATGATTTCGCCTGGGTCGACGGTTCAGAAGGTTTGGTTTTCTTGTGCCAAGTAGCGGCTGATGATGGCTTGAGGTCGACGACAGAGTGGAAGATGCCGCGTGGAGGCGCCGCTTCGACATACGAAAAGCCGGCCGACGGTGTCGAGCGACGAGCACGGCGTGAATTGGAAATTAAATTGCCGATGGCGCAAGGCCTCACCAGGGATGCTTGTGAACGGCATAGATGGAGAGGACGCGGGCGCCCTTGGCGGCCGACACCGGATTTGGCCCGGTGTCGCCATAACGTCGCTGTTATGGTATCCAGTTTTCGCTTACGCGAGTTGAAATAGTTGGCGGGGTATTGTCGTAATTGGATCGAACCCATCTTCCGTGACGCGGATCGTGTCTTCGATCATCATCCCGCCCCATCCTAATTCATAGAAGGGCGTTTCAACGCAAAGACACATACCGTCCGCTAGAACGGCCTCAGACGCCTCGTTGATGAGCGGATATTCATATCCACTAAGGCCAATGCCATGCCCGCAGTGATGCCGCCGATATGAGGGGATGCCCGCGCTGCGGGTGGTATTGACGGCTGCCAGGTGAACGTCGCGCACCTTTGCTCCAGACCGCACTGCGGCAAGTTCCGCTTCAAGACCCTCAGCAATGGCCTTGTAGCGTGCAGTAATAAGCTTCGACGCCTCCCCCACAACAAAGGAACGCGCCATGTCAGATTTGTACCCATCAACTACGCAGCCGGCATCAAGGCGGATGATGTCTCCAGCTTGGATTTTGCGCGCTGTCGGGTATGCGTCCGCAAGTGCTGAGCGTGGGCCTGTCGTCACGCTGATGAACTCGGGGACGCCGCCGCCGTGAACCATCTCGCTCGCAACCAGACCGGCAAGTTCCCATTCGCTCATGCCGACCTTGAACTCCCGCCGGATCGCATCGATGCCGGCTTCAACGAGCTGAGTCGCTCTTCTAAGACGAACCAGTTCTCCCGGAAGCTTTGTCAGCCGGCTACGAACAACCGCATCGCTGATGTCAACGATCGGCCTTGCTGCGCCGACAAGCGTTTTCAGGTCAGCGCCCCCGCGACCATCGACACCGAGCTTGAGTTCTTTTGGCGCAACAGCATTTACCGCGGCCATAGCGGCTTCTGCAAAGGTCTTGAAGCCTGGCGTGTCGTATTCTACCGGAGGGCTATCGGCAGACCGCTCGAAGTAAAACAGGCCATAGCGGAAAATGAGTGTGGGATCGCCCAGACACTCCAACGCTGGACCGGCGTCAGCCGCGCTGACGACTAGAGCAGTTTTGTCGCGGGTCGCCACGGCAGCCGAAAGATACGACGCGTAGGTATCGTTCATGCTGTAATAGCCGCTGAGATAATTTTTGGTGGGAAGATCACAGGAAATAACGGCACCGATGTCTTCACCAAGCAGAGCAAACAGCTTGCTCCGACGCGCGCTCGCCAAATTCGTCAGACTTTCCATCGAATCCATTTCAGGGTTTCTCCGTAAGGAATATTCAGGCCCCGTCCGGCGCGGATGAGCCACAAAGCAGGTTCTCATTTCAGTTGGGCAATAGATCGACGCCTCGCCCCTCAGGTGAATATCCGTAGGTTTCTGCCAAATAGCTCAGAGCGGAAGAAAAGGTGCCCTCCAGCCGATGGGCGCGCCCATCCGAAACGGTGGTTAAGTCGAGATCCTTCATACCGCTCGCTGTAAGCAGGCAAACAACGGTATCCTCGGACTTGATATCACCGTGTCGGGTCATTTCGCGGACAGCCGCGAGCGCTGTGATTGAAGAAAGCTCACCGAGAATACCCTCTGTGCGTGCGAGCTCGTTTTGTAGATCTAGCAAACCGCTATCACCTACCCTCAGGGCTTGTCCACCGGAAGCTCGAAGAGCTTGCAGAGCCTGAAACGAACTCTGGAGGCACCAGATGGAAATGGCACGGGTATCGTGATCTCGCTCAACTGAGGCGACCCGATCACCCGCTTGAACAAGCGATCGCGCAAGCGAGCCGTAGATTTCGGCCGCAACCAACTTGGGCGTTCTGGCAGCAAGGCCAAGGTCAACGAGATCCTTGAAGCCTCTGAAAACCCCGGCAAGCACATCTCCATAGGCGGTCGGGATGACAATCCATTCCGGTATTTTGCCTCCGAGCTGTTCGAAGATTTCGTAGGCGATCGTTTTATACCCCTCGATACCTACGGGATGGCTGCCGATGACGGGAGCCACAAAAGGAGAAGTGGCATACCAGCCAAGCCGGCGGACCCCCTCTTCAAGCACGGGCCAGCGCTGGCTTCCTTCTGGCAGCGGCACAACCATCGCGCCGTAGCGCTTTATCTGCTCGGTCATGAGGCCGCTGGCCGCTTGGGAGGTTAGCACAACACAGGGAAGGCCCGCTTTTGCCGCATAAGCCGCAAGCGACGCGCCGGCATTTCCCGTTGAGGCGGTTGCGATGGTTCTCGCTCCGATTTTGCGAGCGTGGGATACCGCAACGCATGAAAACCGATCCTTATGCGACCAGGTGGGATTGCGGCTTTCCTCTTTGAAGAACAGCTGAGGGCACTGAACGGAATCGCCAAGGCGCTCCGCGCGCACCAGTGGAGTAATCCCCTCACCCAGACTTACGATCTCGGCGGCGGATACTGGTAAGAAGTTCTCGAATCGACCCCAATGCTGACCGGCACCCACCGGCCACCCACGCGCCCTTAGGCTCTCCTCGGAATAAACAACTTGCAAGTTTGATGGCGCGACCGGCCGACACGCTGGGCAGCCTCTGGAGTCTATTACAATATCAGCTGGGTATCGCGTCGCACAACGTATACAGGCAAGAGCTGCGATCTTCTCGAACGCCGAGGCCGTCATTGTCTCCTCCATCAGCCGAGCAGGGCTTGAGACATGCACGCCCCCGTTTCCGGCTTCGACTAACAAGTCAATAATAATCCTGGTGCGAGGTCAGCGTTGTCGTCCCGACGGCGTCACCAAAGCCCACTGCGGCATGACGGCTGTATGATTGTGAAGCGGTATCGCGTGCTCCTGGTTCTCGAGAAACCTCGCCGACGAACATCGGGCAAGACATCCAAAATCTCGCCCAGGTCTGCTTGACGGTGCTCGGCAACTTTATGACGCAGGCACGCATTGGCGCGTGCGCTCCCGGCTGCCGCCAGCAGCACCCTAACGAGAGCAGTGAAGTTAAAGGCCAAGATCTCGCCAGCGTAGATGCGAAGCAAGACACGGCGCCGACCCGGCACCAATGGGATGCTTTCAGCTTTGCCGCCTTTGACCACACTGAGGCAGCCGTTGAGGCTTTCGATTTCAGGCAGAGACTCTAAATCTATTCGGACAAGCCGTTGGACACTATGACGGTTTGACTTGCGTATGGCTCGATAGCCGATCCTGGGACGACGAATATGGGCAAACTGCTCCGCATTTCCCCCGCTCTCAAGCATGTTAGCGAGCCGGCCGGCCGTCACTTCAAACCCATCCGGCGCCCGATTTCCGGACCACCAGCCGGAGCGTTGGCCGAATCGTTGATTTGCAAGACTGGAATTCCCGCTCAAAAACTTATCACCCCACATCGTTCAAGCGGGATTTGGGAGCCTCGGTCAGCCGCGAAAGGTTCGCGGGCAGCCTGTCAGCCGCGTTGACGGTCTGAAGCAAGTGCCAGAGAGTGGCGAGGTTGCTTGTTACAACGGGGCGACCGATCCGCTCCTCAAGCGGAGCGACGCCACGCAACCAACCAAAGTCTGTGCAGCTAATGAACACACCATCAGCATCATTCGGTACTTGGGGAGCGACCCAATCGTTAATGGGTTCCCAGCAGTTATCCTCAAGAGTCGTGCTTAGATCGAATCCAAAAGTGTGCATTGCAATGTTGAAACCGTTCCCCTGAAGAAATTTCACCAGGCGGTTGGAGAGCCATTCATCGTAGGGAGTAAAGACTGCAATCTTCCGGACGCCGAGCGCGCGAAGGGACGACAGCACTGCTCCGGATGTTGTGACGGCAGGCAGGCCGGACGCCTCTTCCATCACCTTCACAACGCTTTCATCGTACCCTGCACCTTCGACAAAACTGCCGCCCGTACAACCGAGGGCAATTCCTTTCATCCGGCGGGGATGACTAAGCAGCCGCGCAGCCTCACGCGAGCTTTCCTTCATCGCCGTAAGCTGCTCGATAGTGTCTTCAGAGTTGAGCACTCGGCTGAAATGGAAGCTGACACCGTCCAAACCTAGACCCGTGTAGTCACGCTCCAAAACCGTGTTACTCGACGGCACGATGATCCCGAGGCCGAATGACTGCTGGGTCATCAAAATCTCCTTAACTTCATGGCTGCCTAAGAACGAGATAACCTCGGGCTATTTTGGGATTGCTCAGCATTTATCTGGACCCGTGCCTAGCGCCGACACGCCCCAACTCAACGACAGCGCTGCGCCGAAGTCGGATCCTGGATCGCTTCCAAGCTTATCCTGCGCGCCATGCGAGCCAACGTTCCTGGATGTGATCCTCATTGCTCTTGCCATCGGGACGTTTCGTCTGGAGCCAGGTGAAATCATCAATGATAAACTTTGAAGCGTTCACCGGGTTAATGCTGAGAAGTGGCGCCAAGTCGGGCGGCAGATATTTGAGCTGGTTTGAATTTGGGCCAGGATAGCCAGTAGCTTGCGTGAACCCGGCGGCAATCTGCGCGCGATTCAAGAAGGCAATCAGCTTTTGTGCATTCCCTGTATTGGGACCGCCCTTCAGAATCACTCCCAAAGTCGGACCCACATGAGCGCCGTCCCAACTCATTTTAATTGACGCTCCTTGCCGGATCGCAGCTATGGCACGGCCATCGTACATACTCGTGGCCACGTATTCTCGGTTGATCAGAAGCTGAGCCGGCTCTCCTCCAGCACTCCACCACTTGGAGATGTAAGGTTTAATCTCGTTTAGTTTTTTGAACGCAATATCGAGCTTGTCGTCCGTGAGCGGCCACATGTCTTTCTTAGTGAAGCCGGCGGCGATAAGCGCATACCGGATATTGTTCTGCCCCCTGGAAGCGTACAGACCACGCGGCCCAGGAAATTTCTTTACGTCCCAAAAATCCGCCCAGGTTTGGGGCCCGCCTCCCGGGAACGCGCGCTGATCGTAGGCGAGGACCTCGGAGTTATAGTCAATATAAACCGCGTCTTTGAGCCGGACCTCGTTGGAAGTACCTTCAAGGGACTCTTGATCCCAAAGGCTGTAATCAATCGGCACGAACATTCCAGCTTCGTGCATCTCTGGATAGTTCTTGCGCGGCAGATAAGCGATATCCCAATCGACGCGACCGGCCTCGAACATCGCCTTAACCAGTGGCACAGGTAGATCGCCAACTGCTTCCACGACTTTGATGCCCGTGGCCTCTTTAAAGGGCTCAAAAACATATCGTCGAACGCCCTCAGTATAAGAACCACCGTAGCTGAAAGCGACGACTTCTCCAGCCCCCACGAGCTTGTCCTGGGCCCAAGCGCTAGTGGCCTGGGCGACGAACGGTACGCTCAGTAAGGCAGCGGTCGACTGCAGCAGTGAGCGGCGACTCAGGCTGCAAAATGAGTCCCCGGAATTCTGCTTGGTCATGACGTTTCCCTCGCGGTGAAGAGCTGAATTCTTGTGCCTCAGTCGTAAGGCGCGGCGACGCACAAAGGCCGCGTAAATCGCATCTAGATCGAAGAAATTCTGCAAAACGAGAGGCGTGTCTGTCGATCGACACTTCAACCATCATCTCTGGATGTGAGCACCGATATCCTGGCGATGGTTCAGGGAAAGCTTGGGAGGCGGGCTTGGGGGATGCTGCATCCAGCCCGAGGCCCGCGGCAAAAGGTCCCGAGGAGGTCGGCTTGCAGACCTTCCTGCCCGAGCCGGTCACCCGCGTTGACGCAGCGCGGCCAATCCCGTGTCACAGCACTGAATGACTGGAGCCTGCCTTAACGACGCGGCGATGCCGCCAAGCGGCGCCCGGCTGCGGCCGTTTTGTCAAGGCTGGGGAGAGCGGCTGGTATCCGATCCTACGCGAGGTGCGCGGTGAAGCAGAGTGTTCGCATTTGCGAGGTGCCCACGCTCGACAAGTTCGACCTCGAGGTTCGGGATGCCGCAGCTTCCTTGGACACTCGCGAATGTCTAGCGCTCGTCGCCGATAGCTCGTTGACGGGCCTGCGGGTCGTGCGTGAGCTCGATAGCATCATCGCCTGGCGCAGCGGCCGACGATGTGCCTGTCCGACGACGGCACCGAACTGACCAGCATGGAGGTGCTGCGCTTTAGCCAGGAAAGGCAGATCGATTGGCACGAAATCGCGCCCGGCAAGCCGACCCAGAATGCCTTCATCGAGAATTTTAACGCCCGCCTGCGCGACGAACTTCTCAATGAGACGCTGTTCACCTCGCTAGCACAGGCTCGCGCCGTGCTGGCAGCCTAGAAAGACGACTACAACAACGCCAGGCCGCACTGTCCGCTGGGCAACCTCACACCGACCGAATACGCCAATCGCAGCGATCCTGGGCCGCAACGGCGCGGGACGCTGCGATATGTCAAGGGCTCCGCGCCCCGCCCCCGTTGCTCCACCGAGCCTGATGGGCTCAAATGTCACCGGAGCTCTCTCTATTGCTGGATGAACCGAGGGCTTAGACCACACTGTCTCTCCCGGTTCACCGTCTGAATGGTCACCAATTTCAAGCTTAAGTTACGGCGATGCGGCGGGATTTGCGAAGCCTAGGAACGACTATATGCACCGACACGGACGCTGATATTGCAACAATAGGTTCAACGAGACAGACTTCTGCATAATAGGCGGCGCCTCTTACGAATTTCAAAGCTGAATGGACGGACCGCGCTGAAGCTCAGGTTGCGAGGGTCATCGATATTACTAAGCGCGCGGTCATCCCGCGCCCCGAGGTCGGGTCCCGCTGAAAGCAGTGAGCCCGAGCACGACCCGCCCACCCCGTTTTTGCTAGACTAAGATCAAGAGAAGCAACCGATTGCGCTGGCATTCATCGGATTGACCGCTTCGAACGCCGAAAAACTGCGAGCTCATCCGGTAAGGTTTTGGTCCACATCTGACAAGGGGTCGTAAATAGAGTTGGATTCCGCGTTCAAGCCAATCTCAGGGTCCGGAGCGCGAGCTTCGGTCATTGCAGGACTTCGAAGGCGATGAACCAATTGATTACTGCACTTGGCGGCTACAACCTGAACCATGATTGGGATGCTGATGAACGACGCTATTCTCGATGCAGCAAATAGGCACTTCGTATCGAACTATTTCGAAGCTCGTCAGAAGTTTCGCGACTATGTTGCTGAGGCTGCAGCTGGCGAGCCGGGATTCTATCCGTCGCCAGCCCGCGGGCCTGGTGGAGACCCGCTCTCAACGGACATTGCCTGGTTTGGTGATCGCCGGGCCTCAAAAGTGGGGGTTCTCATATCGGCTACGCACGGAGTCGAAGGATATTGTGGATCCGCAGCACAGCTGGACTGGTTGGCCGAACGTGGATACGAAGAGCTGAAATCTGATGAAGCCATGTTGCTAATCCATGCCATCAATCCATACGGGTTTGCATGGGATCGGCGAGTTACGCAAGAAGGTTGCGACCTCAATAGAAACTTCATCGATTTCGCGGCTCCTCTTCCTCAAAACGAGGGATATGACGCACTCGCGGATAGTCTGGTGCCGAGTGCTCTGGATGGCTCCGTTTTTGCGTCCGCCGAGGCAACGATCGAAAAATATCGGGCAACACACGGTGAAATCGCCTACCGCAAGGCACGGACTAGCGGTCAGTACCGACATCCGACAGGAATGTTCTTTGGCGGCTTTGGCCCTACCGTAGCTCGTCAAACACTCGAGCGAATCGTGTCTGACTACAGTATCCCGTCGCGACAGCTAGTCTTGATTATAGACTATCACACAGGCCTCGGACCGTATGGCTATGGTGAGCTGCAATGCGAGCAGGCATCGGGCATGACTGGATATCAGCGGGCGCGCGACATATTCGGCCATTCAGTCACTTCACCAGATCTCGGCACCTCATCGTCCTTGGTGCTGAATGGCACGCAAGACGACTATTGGCAGCGGCTCCTGGGTGATCGCCACGTCTACGTTTGCCTAGAGTTTGGAACCTACCCTCCGGAGGCGGCGAGATCAGTGTTGCGCGCTGACCATTGGCTTTATGCCTATGGGCAAGCTCAGATTCAAACCGAATTTGGGCGAGGCGTTCGCCGACGCGTGAAGCAGCACTACTATCCGGATAGAGCCGATTGGAAGGAGATGGTCCTCTATCGCACTCGCCAGGTTCATCGGCAGATGATGCAAGGCATGCGAGCGTGACAGCAGTGTCACGCTCCTGATGTCGTCCAAACATCGCCTTTTGGCCGAGAGAAATACGCTTCTTCTTGGTAGTGCAGTGAGCGTGGCTACTAGCAGGCTGTTGAAGAACTCAGCCGCGTTCGCAAACGAAGGCTGAATCGTCGCCATTGTGGATATAGAAGTGGCCGACGAGCCTGCCCGCAGTGCCGATCATAGCCCATCCGCGACCACAAGACGGATCATTCTCGTCGTGCCCTTCCCACGAGAACTCGGCGCAGGCCGATCCGTCGCGGGTGCCGTAGCGCACGTCCAGGAAGCCCTTGAGAGCCCAAAGGCGATTTCGCCATCGGACTTGCCCTGGAAGGTGAGATGCGCCTCCTCGACGAGGTCGAGAAAGTCGCTGTCCCAGACGTCCATCTCGACGATGCGCCAGCGGCCGACAAAGGCCTTGGCGAAGCCGGGCACCTTGGCCATCAACCGGTCTCCGCGATCAGCTTGGTAGCCGCACCAGATTGTAGGCGGTGGCAGCGAAGGTAAAGGCCCATGCGACGCGGTCACGGCCACGGAAGCTGGTTTTCTCTTGCCCGGCGACCGTCTTGATCCAGCCGAATGCCTCCTCGATCCGCTTGCGGATGCTCTGGCTGACGGCATAGCCGCCGTGCCGGGTCGTTCGTCCGTCAATCGCAGAGCTACGGCCGCTGGTGTTCTGTGCCACATGCGGCGTCACGTTCATCGAGCGCAGCTAGTTGACGAAGTCTTCGGCATCGTAGGCTTTGTCGGCGCCAAGCGTGATCGCTGTCGGACGGTCGGCACGAGGCTCGATCATGTGCAGCGCCGCCACCCGTTCGGCATGCCCGTCGGCCTGCGTCAGGCAGGCCTCGACCAGCAGGCCGTGGCGGTTCTCCATCAGCCCGTGCCCGATGAAGCACAGCTTCGTCTCCTTGCCTTTGCCTTTGCGCTAGAGCCTGGCGTCCGGATCGGTAGTCGAAGCATGGGTGTCGTTGGAGCGTTTCTGGCCATGGAAGTCCGCCTCGGCATTGCGCCCGCCGCCTGGCGCTGGCGGCTCGCCGGAGCCGTCCTTGGGCTTGACGCTGTCGCGCGGCGATCAGGATAGAAGACTTCCTACCCAGATTGCCACGCTACACCTCTGTGAACGATCGACGTTGACGTCCTTGCATTCGACACCTCCGGGCTCTCTGGGCCTACTACAGGTGTCCACTCATTCGGAGGAGGTTCACTCGCGATCAAGCGGACGCTACTCCTTACTTGAACCGGACTTCCACCGGCTGGACCGCACCAGCTTGCGGCTGGCGCACTCATTCGGTCACTTCACCCGATCTCGGCACGCAGGACGACTTTCGGCGTAGCGACTCCTGGGTGATCGCCACGTCTACGTTTGCTTAAATTAGAGTTCGGGACCTACCCGCCGGAGCCAGCCAGACCAGTTTTGCGCGCTGACCATTGGCTCTTCGCCGACGGTTGAGCTCAGATTGAAAGCCACTCCGGGCGTGACATTCGCCGAGCCGTGAAGCAGCACAATCATCCTGACAGAGCCGATTGGAAAGAGATCGTGCTGTATCGTAGCCGCCTAGTACATCAACAAATGATGGAGGGGCTGCGACCCTGAAACCAGCATCTGGCACATGGCAGCTTCACTGAGCGGGACTGCCCGAGCGTACGTTTGAGAGGGAAGCGCGCTCCCGGAAATCGCACAGTGACCGCGCCGAGCCGCAACTGAGGTTTGTTAGTCAAAACTATTGACGGCGATGCGATTTCATCCGTTCTCTCGAATCTCATACTCCCAGCCTACATCGGAGTCGTCGTCTGCGCGTTACAGTCTGTCGTAGAACGCGAATTCATCGTCATGGTCTCGGGCCCGGAAAATCTCGCTGGGCCTAAACTGAACGCTTTCCTGCGCGCTGACCAATGCGATCCGGCGGAGATCCGCTCGACATCGGAAAGATCGAAATGGCTGTGACGTGCGGGGAAGCTGCACCCACTCACTTCTTTTTGGAGAAAATACGCGAAACTGGCGCGAGAATCATTGCTAAGCCGCGCAACAAAGGAGCTATACGAGCTTCACTGGAGCCGTTCCGCAACCACTCCAGGTGCGCCTTAGAGTGGGGGCCTGTGCTAGTTGGGGAGCGCCTTGGCGCCCGACGCATAGTCGGTGCGACGGCAAGATCCGCACTTGGTGGAATGAAGACTCCGGCCCAGGCAACCGTGTTCTAAACAAAGAGCTTGGGTCGATAGCATGAACTTTCGCTTTGGACTCGACGTACCTCATGGCATTTTTCCTCCCGACTAGCCCGCTCAACAGAGCTGGCCCCCTTTTTAGGAATTCGCCATCCCCAACGGCGCACAACTGAATACTAAGAACAAACCTACTATTCGCCCTGGCGGCCCGCCCACATTACAACTCGGAGAGGATGGACATGGTCAATCGAATGCGGTTCTACATAGATGGCGCTTGGATCGATCCCGCCGTTACGAAAACAACGCGTATCGTCAATCCAGCAACGGCACAGGAAATGTACGAGGTTGCGCTGGGCTCGAAAGCTGATGTCGATAAGGCGGTCGTAGCGGCTAGGCGAGCCTTTGAGAGCTTTTCTCAGACCAGCCGCGAGGAGCGCATCATTCTGCTCAAAAATATCGTCGAGATTTTCAAGCACCGAATGAAAGAGATCGGCGAATCACTCTCTGACGAGATGGGCGCTCCGCTTCGTATGGCGGAACTGAAGCAGGCCAAGTCTGGATTAAGCCATCTCGTCACCACACTCGAAGTCCTCAAGAATTACTCTTTCGAGGAGCAAATTGGCAGCGCGGCGGTGTTGCGCGAGCCGATCGGGGTGGTCGGGATGATCACGCCCTGGAATTGGCCAATGAATCAGATTGCTTGCAAAGTGGCGCCAGCCCTCGCAGCTGGCTGCACTATGATCCTTAAGCCTTCGGAATTTACCCCAAGTTGTGCACTGATATTCGCTGAGATCGTTCACGAGGCGGGCGTACCTAAAGGGGTATTCAACCTAATTAACGGTCTTGGCCATGAGGTCGGCGCTGCCATGAGTGATCACCGAGATATCGACATGATCTCGTTTACTGGCTCGACCCGCGCCGGGATTGATGTTGCGATCCGCGCCGCGTCTACTGTCAAGCGTGTCAGCCAAGAGCTCGGAGGTAAGTCACCGTACATCATTCTCGATGATGCCAATCTCAACACGGCAGTCAGCGGGTGCATCGCGAAAATTGTCCTCAACTCGGGGCAATCTTGCGATGCACCATCGCGCCTCATCGTACCGCAATCACGAATGGCGGAGGTGGCAGAGATCGCAAAAGCCGCCGCAGACAAATTCAAGGTCGGCGATCCCCGAACCGAAGGGACTGATATAGGTCCCGTGGTAAACCGTGGCCAATGGGAGAAAATTCAGGCATTGATCCAGAAAGGCATAGATGAGGGGGCCACGCTGGTCGCCGGCGGTTTGGGCCTACCGAAAGGAATGGATAGGGGCTTTTACGTTCGTCCCACCATTTTCGCAGATGTCAAAAACGAAATGACAGTTGCGCGTGAGGAGATCTTCGGGCCGGTGCTTGCGATCATTGGCGCAAAGGACGAGATAGACGCAATCCGAATCGCAAACGATACGCCGTATGGTCTCGCCGGTTACGTATTCGCAGATTCACCCGAACGCGCGCGCAAGGTTGGTCGCTTCATTCGAGCTGGCGCCATATATCTGCAGGGCGTATTGCTTGATTGCGACGCTCCCTTCGGAGGGTACAAACAATCGGGCAACGGTCGTGAATGGGGTCGCTTCGGTCTTGAAGACTATTTGGAGGTAAAGTCCGTTGCTGGCTTTATTGAGGGCTGAACTGCGAGGCTCAAAGCTCTTAAGCACAATTTTATCCTGATGCAATTGAGACTAGGATTGCAAGCTTCCGAGATCTTCTCTCTGAAAGCTTGCAATCTCATGACTGAGTTTGCCTTCCGCCGGTCACCTGGTATCCCGGAAACTTCCCGACGTCTCAGAATTTTGTGCAGTTTAGGGCCGGCCGCCGTGAAAGCGCGCTCGCCCGAGTACTGCATCTAAGACCTGACGACCGTTGCACACTATGCAAAGCGGGTAAATTAAGCCTTTACTCAGCGACGGTAGCGATCCTGCCTGGCTAACGGTGGCCACCTAACGACCGCCGTTGCATAGCTTCGATCGAATAGGCTGGCATCTTTGAGCCCACTCACGATCTCTCCGATCTGGAGCGGCCGTGTTGATACCAGCTGCTATTATTAGCTCACGATTCCCATGTGCCAGGGCACGAACTCATTGTCTCCTAATCCCAGCAATTCACTCTTAGTACGCTCGCCCGACGCCGCGCGCAGAATGTGTTTGAAGATCTCCTGACCCATTTCCTCGATCGTGCGCTCACCATCGATGATGAGCCCACAGTTGATATCCATATCTTCGGCAAGGCGTTTGTAGATGGGCGTGTTGGTCGCAAGCTTCAGCGTCGGCACCGGTTTTGAACCAAACATTGAGCCCCGTCCAGTCGTAAAGCAAATGAGGTTGGCACCACTCGCGATCTGTCCTGTCACCGCGACAGGGTCATAGCCCGGCGAATCCATGAAGACAAACCCCGTGCGATCAATGGGCTCAGCGTATTCGTAGACCGCTTGAAGTGGGGTTGTGCCACCCTTCATCGCCGATCCAAGCGATTTCTCGAAGATATTCGCGAGCCCACCTTGCTGATTGCCCGGGCTAACCACACCATTGAACTGACCATTGTGGCCATGCGTATAGCGCTCCCACCAAGCGAGGCGATCCAGCAGCTTCTGGCCGACTTCGGGGGTGATGGCTCGGCGTGTAAGTAAGTATTCAACACCATGGATTTCAGGCGTTTCCGAGAGTATCGCTGTGCCGCCGTGTCGCACAAGCAAATCCATTGCGGCACCGAGCGCCGGATTAGCCGAGATACCGGAGAAGCCATCCGAACCACCACACTCAAGTCCGATCTTGAGATGATTCGCTGGCACTGTGCGCCGTACAACGTCGTTCGCCGCGGGCAGCATTCGCTTTATTGCGGCGATGCCAGCTTCAATTGTCGCGCGGGTACCACCGACGTCCTGCATCACAAGAGAGTGCAGCGTCTCACCGGCCTGCAAACCGTGCGTGTCCAGGAGACCAGCGACTTGGTTGCGTTCGCAACCAAGTCCGACGACAAGCACGCCAGCCAAATTCGGGTGACGGGCGTAGCCGGCAAGCGTGCGCCGCAAGACATCGAAGTGCTCGCTGGGCGACGACATGCCGCAACCGCTCGTTTGCGCAAAGGCAACCACGCCATCCACGTTCGGATAAGGAGCAAGCCGTTCGGGCGTGAACCATGCGGCGATGTGTTTGATTACGGTAGCGGAGCAATTAACCGACGCAAGAATTCCGATGAAGTTGCGGGTCGCGACCCTGCCATCGGACCGCACGATTCCCGAAAAAGTGGCTCGCTCGCACTCAGGGATATAATTGACAGGCCGCACGTCGAGACCGAACCCAGGATCGCGCTCGAAATCGACTAACTCGACGTTGTGGCTATGGACATGCTCGCCGGGTTCGATGTCGCGCGATGCCCGGCCGATGATCGCGTTGCATTTGCGTATCGGCTCACCGCGGGCGATCCGACACGCTGCCACCTTATGGCCCGGGATGATCGCTTCCGGCAGCTCGACCGTGGCCTCACCCACCCGCACCCGCTGGCCTACAGCGAGTTCTTCGCGTGCAATCAGAACATTATCCGTCTCATTGAGGCTCAGCAAGGGCCCGGTGAAGTTCGCATTTGTGTGGAGCATGCCGTCCGTTCCTTTAGCCGCGCTCAGCTATCGCGCTTTCAAAGCTTTGATGTGAACCCTTGCTGTAACTAACAACAGACGTGCCAGTTACTAGTTTATTCTCGCGAGTGCGCGCCGCGCGCAAGTTTCAACTGTTTGTGTAGATATGCACTGTTACGAGTATCGATGTCCGCGAAAATGGGTTCATAGTTGCAGAAATCCTGCAAATGAGTGACGCTCTCTGGCATTACCGCCGTGCGATTTTGCAGCCTTCGGTACGTTCTACTAACAACAAAGCATCGGGGTTGTGGAACTATGCGAACGAAGTCGCGCCGCACCGCTTGCTCGCTCCGATAGATGAGGCATCGCGCTAATCGAATGCGGCAATCGATTAGCCTCCGCAAAGGAGCGGCGCTGGATTGGCATAGAGCCCATTTGTCGAGCATTCATCTTCATCTGGCACATGGCTGGTCGGTAAGCCTTTATTCGCTGCATCGACTATCGAGTCATTCATTTGCATCCCAATCCGGGCTTCACGATTCAGCCACCAACAGCAAGCCCCGGCGCTGATTGAATGAACTTCTTGCATGGGCCGACGGATGGTACGTAGCGACACGGTCACAAAGTGCGAAATAAATATAGATCCGCGATGCACCCCGCGTTTTGCTCGCATCTCTCATGCCGCGAGCGCCATCGTCATGCGGCAGAGGTCAGTGATGTCGTAGACGGGCAACTTCGCGCGACACGACGGATCGACGACGCGTCCATCGGAAATCCCTCGCACTCGAACAGGATGACCGAGATCTCCGGACGCTTATCATGGAGGCGCGCAACACACGCGGCAACGTCTGCCTTGATCGCAGCAACGTCGATGGGAGGCGCTGGACGCTTCAGCTCGTCACGCCAGAATTTGCCACCTTCGATGCCACCTATCACCACGCTCGTCCGCTCGGCCGGATCATTAATCCCAAGCAGATCCGCAGCACGTCAAGTCGTAAGTCAACACAGCGATTTTGGCAGGCGACGGCAGCTGGCGGAGTAACGCCGGCAATAGGAGCAGGCTCGACAACGCCACTGGCACATTTACCGCCGCAGCCACCTCCGCCTGATGCCGAATCGAGAAACCGCTCGTGGAACTTATAGCGACAGCTCCGCGGTCAACCAAGCGTCGTGCATCTGCGACAAACGCCCAACCGAGCGCAGGATCGCCACGGACGACGTTCTCTACCCCCGGCAACCGTTTTCGCGGTGGTGAGAAACTGCGGAATTCAAAACGGAACCGGGCTTCGGGGCCGGCGACGTGGCGCCGGGCGAAACTCCTCGTTCGAGAGTCAAGACTCCGAGAGATCGTGGGAGATCAGAGCGTAGTGCCCACGCATGAAGCGTAGCCCTATTTGGCGCCGAATTCTCCTAATTTAAGCCGAGACCGGTCTGGAATTCTACGTTTGATTTGGAAAAACGTAAGAGTTCCTGCTCATATAAACGCACTCCGCACGTGGTGGGCGAATGGCCGTTGACTGCTACGCCGATTTCGGCCGTCAGATGGGACACTCGGGTTGAGTCGCAGATCAGTTTGCAAGCGACTTGCGCCAACTTCCCCCATCCGCTTTCATCATACGCACGCAGCGCGCAAACTCGGACAAGCTGTACAGAGTGCCGGCAGCCGGATGTAGCGCTCCGTAGCCCGCGGATTTCTCTCCTTCCACGGCTCTGCTCGTGGAACGCAACGACTAATGGCATTCGCTACGTCAGCTCAAAGCCAAGCCCGGAGCGTAGGATAGCCGCCGACTAGGGTCCGGACTCAATTGATCCACCAAGTAACGGCGGCGACCAAGAGGATGGCCGAGAGGAAGTTGTCGGCTCGCTTGTCGTAGCGGGTCGCAATCCGCCTAAAGTCCTTGAGGCGGCAAAACATGCGTTCGATGAGATTGCGTCCTTTGTAGGCCTTCACGTCGTACCGGTGCGGATGCTTGCGAGTTGGGTTGGGCGGAATTACTGCCTTTGTTCCGCGCTCGGCCA
>Ga0209589_1004057_pt1 | contig 25432 bp, 14 predicted proteins | sample CowpeawhiteBW_FD_187525 | JGI IMG/M metagenome (GOLD analysis project Ga0209589, IMG submission 187525) | Root nodule microbial communities of legume samples collected from California USA - Cow pea white BW (SPAdes) (version 2) | ecosystem: Host-associated > Plants > Roots > Nodule | place: USA...
GGCCTTCTTAACCGAGGCCTAACAGGGCTTTTGGCTTCGGGTTTTTTACAACCGAGGCCTATCACTGGTTTTGGCTTCGGGTTGTTGGGGAACCGAGGCATAAAAGTTGCCAATAATTGCAAAATTGCCACCGCGCCATTATAGGCTTCGGTTCCTGGCCAACCGAGGCCTATAAGGCGAGGTAAAAATCCAATTCTGCACTAGTGTTCATAGAGGAATGTTGTCGTTTATTCAAAACTAGGTTTTTCACTATGACTCTTTTGGTAATCATTGTTGTTTTGCACATAATAAACTTTTAACGACAATTTTTTAGACGACTGTTGTTAAAAAATTTTCTTTAATTGCAAATTACCATCAGTTCTACAATGACTTAATTTCTTGTGAAACATCGTCGGCTAGTGATGTGGAAAACTATTTTTACAATAATGTTACTAAAAAAATTGAATTAAGTATACATTCAAATGTTTTAAAATCTCTTTCATTAAATAAGTTTAAGAAAAAATCAATTTACAGAATGAAAGTCTAAGTATATATAGTTTTTGCTGAGATAGAATGAACTAAGAATATATGAAAAAGATTTTTTTGACAAAAAAAACATCTAACAACACTGGGTAAAATGTAATAAAAGAAAATGAACTTTTGTATTTGCACTCTCATAACCACTAAATGGTTTTAGAATGTCCTTATTAATATTCACAATCTCATCTACACATTTATTAAGTCCCCAATATCAATGACAAGATGGAGTGTCTGAGAATGCTCTTTTGTTTAACTTTGTGTAGTTTATAAAGGATCACAACCATCACAGTTACAGCAATTAACATAGACTTATCATATACCATGTGTTTCAACAATTAAAGCACTTAAATGGAAACACTCTACGCATGATAACTTTTTTAGTCTAGGGTTTTGAGTTTGAGTTTTGCAAATGAAACACAATAATGAAAATGAGTGCAGTCTCTCTGCTGAATTTTTTGTACGGTCTTCTGTTGAATATTAAAAATATATTATTTTGGTAGTTTAAAAATAATTTTAATATATTTTAAAACTTTAAAATGGGTTAAATATGTTTTTGGTCCTTAACTTTTAGTGAATTTTGAAATTAGTCTATTTTGAAACTTTGCACCAATTTAGTCCTTCATTTTTATGTGGATTTAGTCTTTTTAATCAAATTGTGTTAGGTTTATTTGACGTTTCGTATGCATTTCAGGATTGTATTTGAGTTGTTTATACTATTTGACACATTTTTACAATGTTATCAAATACTATTATGAAATGCGTTTGAAATATCAAATAAACTTAACAAAATTTGATTAAAATGACTAAATCCACTTATTTTGAAAGGTGAAGGACTAAATTAATTTAAAGTTTCGAAATGAACTAATTCCAAAATTTACTGAAAGATCAGAAACCAAAAATATATTTAACGCTTTTAAAATTAATGATTATCAATGTATTTTGAAGACATAACAAAAATTTAATATACAAAAATCAATAAAAAATCTAAACTCGACAAAAAGTGATTTTGTATTGAAAAAAGAGAAGAAATTAGCTGTCATATTTACCATTTCAGTGCACAGAATGTGATGCAAGTAGAAAAATGAGATGCATCAGCTTCAGTGAACTACATAATTAGCGTCATGTGCAATTTAAGAAAGTGGTCCTAATGAACTTCCGTAAGTGATTTGGCATGTTTTAACTATTAATTTTACCTAAAATCCACAATTCATATTTATTTTAATTGTATTTTTTGAAAAGAAAGTCTCTCTGGAAACCATTTTCTGTGTATCTAAGAATTCAAATTCTTGTCACAATACGAACTTTTCATATTTGTTCGGTGCAATATAATTTTAATCGAAGAAGGAAGAACTTGTCAAATATCATCAAATATAAAAGAATGAGATCATATATATATATATATATATATATATATATATATATATATATATATATATATATATATATATATATATATTTGAATAGATATTTTTATCATATAATTAATTCCTTAATCTTGACTCTATAAGAGTTCTTTTAATAAAAATATAAAACTTCTCTCAATAAGAAAAACTCTGAACAATTCTTATTTTGATATCTCCTTTCAATTTTCTATTAGGATTTTTCTCTTGTTTGTATTTTTTATTTATATTCAAGCATATTTCTTTTATGTAAAATAACTCAGTTCTCATATTTTCAATAAAATATTTCTATAAGTTTTCTCTAATTTTATCAAACTCGGTTCTCATACTTTTCAATAAATAACTAGATTCTCATACTTTGAATAAAAGATTTTTCTCCAAACTTAGCTAGTGCTTGCGTATGCATGAAATTAGAGTGTTTAAAATGCAGATAGTTTGACATCTTTGTGTGTGATTTTGTGACTGTATATAGAGAACAGATAGAGTCGGGTGCAATTATGAAAGTGTTATAAATATCCACCGTCGTGATAAAAATGCAGTGCATGCGTGGTATGATACGGATACAGACACGAAGATATGACTAAATTGAAAAAATATAGGACACGTGACATGACGTGTATATACATATTAAGTTTAAAACTGTCAATTAAAACATTGTCAACTAACATAAAAATGAATATAATCTATTTATCTAATATCCAATATGCGAAAACTAGTGATAATATAAAATTTGTTCCTTATTTTAATTGTCAAAATCATATGAAAGATAAAAAAAAAATATTTCAAATTGGACATAGTGTGTCCTACAAGTATTGTAGGAGTGTCGGTGTCTGATGCGTATCGGATACGAGACACGTAATTTATGAAGTGTGTCAGAGCATCATAGGATATCATGAATCACCATTGGGGTGGCATAGCCTTACTCTTCCCAGGTTCTCCCTTAATTTATGAGGTGAATAATGATATTTTGACTAACTTTTTTTATTCTCTTTTAACTCATCACTCCATTCACTTTTTAGTTATCTATTTTAATTTTTTTAGTAGTGTGTTGTGATGATTTGAATAATGGGTTAAAATAAAATAAAAAAAAGTGGGTCAAAATATCATTATCTACGAGTAAAATCAAAGTTTTTGCTTAAAATCAAAGTTTTGCATGTAGCTCAATGAAAAAACTATTATATTATAACATAAAAAAATGATTCCACACAATGTTACTTGTCATCTTTTGCTGAAAAATAATGTTACTTGTCATTGATAAGTCATAATACATATACTACTAGATTTTTTTATTAATTTATTACATATATTTAAGATAAAAGAACTTTAAATTATTTTATTTTAGTAAGAAAAACAATTTAAAAACTAATGATGCGTTATTTTCGACTTAGGCTCGATCTTAAAGGTTAACACTAAGAAATTAACATTCGTGGTTTTATATGTGCATCCAAAGCAACGCTAAGACTATTCAACGTTAGCATCAACATCAATGTTTAATACTTATTTTTTATATAATAGTGATATAAATATATATATATATATATATATATATATATATATATATATATATATATAATCTTTTCTTTTTGAGGAAATTTATTGTCTTGTTCTTATTAATGAATTAAAGGTTTTTTATAATTAATTAAAGAAATTATATATAACTATATATAAAGAGAATTTTCTTTTTTGTGTCCACATTTCATAATTTCAACTTTACCTTTTATGATATAGTTATTTGTTAAATTTTTAAAAATTAACTGTTAGTTTTAAAAGTTTTTATAAAACTATTTATTTATCTTTTTTTTTCTCCTATTCATCAACAGTTATTTTTTCATATTTTTTCCGTACATTTCACTTTATTTTTTATAAATATAATTTTATTTTGTTTACTAACTTAATAACATTACAATATCATCAACTATTAATATAATATCATGCATATTTAACAAATACATATACACATGCACGACAATGTATGTGTTTACGCTAGTTTTACATAATTTCGGTAGAAGTGAAATCATTTGACCATAAATTGTAACAAAGGAATAGCCAGAGACAATATGTTGCTGTGCCTCATCTCGTAACTTAAATGGAAAGTGTTTTTGGGTAACAAATATATGTTTAGCAGTTTTGTCTTTTGAGTACAAAATCAAGAGTTAACTGTGATATTAATGATAAAAAATGATAATTAGTGTGTCATGTTTTTGTTTTCATTTGGCAGTTAATAAGTATTAGAGACGAAAAGCTTTTATAAATTATATTCTTAATTATATGAATAAGACAACAGAGACAGTTTATTCCGAGAAAAGAAGTAGAGGATGGCCTGATGGATGTAAACACACATATAATCACTTATTAAATATGTTTACAAGACACAACAAACTACCACCATCGGATGAAAGGTCTCTTTTCAATGAAAAATTATATTATATAGACCAAATTTCGATAATTTTATCTTACGACATGAGTTGTCGTATTTTAAAGGGTTTTTCATGTTTTTATATTTCAAACCCAATTAAAATATGTCAACTAAAGTCGTAAAATAAAGTTATTAAAAAAAAATAGAAAATCATTTAAAAAATATTATATTTTAGATTGTAAGAGAAAGTTGTTAAGATTTAGTCGTTAAAAAATTATTTTTTTAAAATACTCTTTTATAAAAAGCAAGAAAAATTGTAGGAGGATAGCATTGCTCTTTGTTTTATCATACAAAAGGAAAAATTGTGTATAGAAGAAATACATAATGTATGTGGGTTTAAAGGTCAAGCATTTAATTGTGCTTCTTATGGCAAATGGTTTAAAGGTCAAGCATTTTAATTAACAAAAAAAGAGGAAACTTTTTTTATATAGAATAATTTCGTACTTGATTTCTAGAAGCTTTTTGCATGCACGTAATGTTTATAAGAGTATTTTGGAAAAGTATTTTTGAACCCAAATAGATAAATAAACCGAAAAAAGATGTGTTGACACCAATGTTTTGTTCTAACATCCTTTAATTACAGGAAATATTGAATTAAACTACTTAGTGAAAATATAAATTAAATTATTGAATACAAAAGTAATAAAATAGATTGGAAATAGAAGTGAAAAATTTATGGAGTGTCAATAAATCAGGATCTTATGTAAATATTATTCATGTAAAAACTGAATTTTCGTTTCGTTTTGTAAATCATAATGTCACCTTATATTGTGATTCAAGCACTTTAGGTATCATTAATTTTTTTTTATGTTAATTATTTTCAAAAAGTCACGTGAAAAGAAATGTCCTTTTGTTTATTTTAACCGTAAAAAATATTTCCAATATTCAAAAAATATTAAACCTGAAACATGTTTGCATGAAAAAAGTGAACGAAAACAAAAGTCAGTTAAAAAAAAAAGTGTCCATAGAAAGATTGAAAAAATTACAAATGCACTTGAACAAAATAAATTTTAAGGAAATAAATACAAGATAAGCTGAATAAAAGTTAAAGAAAAGTTGTCGAAAGTATATATACAGTGTTGTTGATTATATGTATTATAAAATTAAATATCATATATGTAGATTAGTAAAAATTATAATTAGACCACTTAATAATATATTCTCATTATAAACGAAAAATTATGCTTCCCCAAAATTAATATTGTACTAAAAAATATTCATAATTTTTATGGTTTTAAGATAAATACTTTTCAACAACTTCCTAATTATCTTGGAAACCAAGAAGAGCTTTCGTCTGAAGATTCCAATTATCATAGTTGATTATTTTTGTCAATTTGGGTAGATACACACTATTTGTAAGATTGATCGTCTCACTCAAACTTCTAAAACATTTTGACACTCAATCTTTGAAGCTAATTTTGTTGACAACAAAGTTTCTTCGTGAATAAGCTGATTTATCTTTGTTATCCTATTCATACAACAAACAATACAATTGATACTCACATTTGGCTTTTCATCCTCAAGCCTTACTAACTACTAATTAAAAGCAAAAACATGAAACAATAATTATTATTAACATTACAATTAACTCCTGACCTTTATGCCAAAAAATAGACAACACTACTAGACATATTTATTATCTAAGAACTACCGAAAAACATGCATATGACCGAAAAAGCACATTCAGGAATGTATATTTCATGTGCAACACGACGTTCAATTTGCTTTCAAAGAAGAAATTCATATAGTAACATTGTCAACGTGTGAAGTCGAGTATGTTGCAATATTATGTGTATGTCATGCAATATGACTTAGAAATCCTATAAGCAAATTGGAGCTAAAATAGGAAGAAGGGAGTGATTCAAGTGGATAAAAAGTCGGCCATTGAGTTAACAAAAAACCCGATCAACGATGAAAAGAGCAACCATATTGATATTCATATATTTCATCTGAGAACATGTGAAGGAAGGCAATGTGAAACTCATGTAGGTGAAAAGTAAAGAACACGGTACAAAGCCACTACCTATTGTATCATTCATTAAGGATAAGAAGTTAACTGGGACGAAGGATGGAAGATACATTTAATATTATAGAAATTTTTGAAAATAAACTTTAAGGTTCCCTCCTCGGGAATAAACTTAAAGGACAGTTCTTGGATAACAAATATGTTTAACAAGTTTTCTCTTTTGAGTGCAAAGGTAAAGATAATGAATGTGTCATTTTTTTGTTTTTAATTAGCACTTAAGTATTGGATATGAAAATTCAAAGTGAGTTCATAAATTGTATTGTTAATTATATAAATAAAAGACAATTCACACAGCGAAACTTTGTTGTTTGCACACATCCTTCAACACTATCACTCTATCATAGGGAACAGAAGTATAGGATAGGAAGTTCTAATGGCTTGTAAACACACATACAATGCCTTATTAAATATGTTTATAAGAGACAAAAAACTACCACTATCAAAGTGAGTTTTTGCATCAAAGGTCTCTTTTCATTATCCTAACCTTCAACCCATTCTTCATGGAAAGCCCAAATGAATGGCTTGGACTTGCAACATGACCTTCAGCCATTTGGAAACGATAACTCCACAACATAGAAGCTGCCACCATCTTCATTTGAAGCAAAGCCAAGTCCTTTCCCAAGCAACTTCTTGGTCCTGCATTAAAAGCAATGAATTTGTATGATGCTACTTTAACAATCTCTCCTTTCTCAGATATCCACCTCTCTGGCTTGAACTCCAAACAATCTTTTCCCCATGTCTCTTCACACCTCCCCATTGCATACAAAGAAAACATTATCATTGTATTGCCATTTACTCTATGCCCACTTGGAAGAATATCAACTTTAACTGCTTGCTTCCGTTCAATAGGAATCGGAGGGAAAAGTCTCAGAGCTTCACACAGAGCACCATGCAGATAAACCAGCTTCTTCACCTCCTCCATACCTAAAACTTCCCCAGATACAGATTGCTTCAGATCATCAAAACCATGACCATATTCATCATTTTTCTTTTCATTAGTCTTAAAATGATCTTTGATCTCTTCAAGAATCTTAGCTTCCACTAAAGGGTGTTTGATAACAAGCCAAAAGAACCAGGTAAGAGTCGAAGCCATGGATCCCCTCCCCGCTACAATAAAGTTAAATGCAAAATCCCTTATGAACTTATCATTATGCTCACATCCTCCCTCTTCTGTCATCCAAAGACTTAGCAAGTCCAATGGAACTTCCTTCATTTCTTCCTTTGTGCACTTCCTTAACTCTTTTCGCTTGGACGTTATGAATGAATATATGAACTCATCAATTGTTTTGGATGCTTCTGTCATCTTCTTCTCTTGACCAATTTGGAGCCACTTTTGGAGCTTCCATACAGAGTTTGGCACCGTGTGTCTATAGAATATCGACTTGTCAGACATTCTAAAAGCCTTCTCAACTGCAACTACGGGGAAGTCAATAGAAAGACACTTAGGATCGTGTCCTACAGTTGTTAAGCATATGTTATCGAAGGTGAATCGCAAGAAAACATCTTGAAGATTCACCATCCTCCCTAGTTGTTGTGCATGATCAAACATTGGAAGCAGGCTTGTGAGTATCTTCTTCTGAACGGTTTGATCAATAAATGCTTTGAATCTTGGTTGATTCATCAGAGAATGGAGAAGGGTTCTGATGTACTTCCATGTCTCATAATCGGCAGCGATAAACCCATCTCCGAATGGTTCGAAAATCTCACGAAAGTCATGTCCCTTGACATAGTTGTCGAAGTTCTTGCACAACATGTGTTGCACGTTGCGGGAGTCACAAGTGACAAAATAGTTCATGTTGGTGAACCATGGTCCTTTCAAGTCACCAGAGCCTCCATGTTTTATGAGCCCTTCAGTGAAAAAATCATGAAGGCGCCACAAGTTGAAGAGCACGGTTGGTAACATGCCAAGAATGGGGTAATCCCTCAAGAGGGGGTGTTTGCAACATCTTCTGCGGTGGAACATGTATAGGGAGCACAACACTGGTACTATTATGGCTGCATATAGAACCATGGCTACCATAGATTTGCAAAAGTGTTTGTTCTTAATTTTAGAATGAGATGGTTTTCACTTTTTATAATGTGTATGACCTACATTTTTGTTTGTTACACTTTCACTGTACAGAAAATGATTGAGAAACATTGTTTTGTTTTTGGAAAAAGGTTTTTGACACTATTTAAACATTTGATAACTTTTTATAGTCTTTACAAAAGTTAACTTTTATATTTTTAAAATAAAGAGAAAATAAATAACAGTGAAAGATAATGTCAAATGGTAGTAAAAAAAAGAATAATGTCAAAATACCAATGTCTTTTATTTTTTTCTTCTTTCTATGATTTCTTAAGGAAAAAAAATAGCTCTAAAAATACTAGAAATAGCTTTTAAATATTCTCTTTATAAGGAAGGAAGATAATTTGTAGGAGGATATAACATTACTCTTTGTTTTATCATACAAAAGGAAAAATTGTGTATATAAGAAATAAATAATGTGTGTTGGTGGAAGGTCAGGCATTTAATTGCCCTTCTTATGACAAATGGATTAAAGGTTTGCATAATTAACAAAAGAACAAGAAATTGTTTATATATAGAATAATTTTATATTTAGAAGCTTTTTTGCGTGCACGTAATTAAAGTGTTTATTAGAGAACTTAAGGTAAGAAAATCACTGAGTTAGGGAGGAAGTAATATATCCTTTTATGTTGAATTAATGGCATACAATAGTGTGTTGTCGTTTTGGAAAAATATATTTCAAAACGTTAGTAGTTTATGCTTCTAAGTGTTTGTAGCTTAATTGTAATAATGGAAATGTTTAACATATTTTGAACACTTTAAATTGATTAATGAACTTATGTAACGGAAAAAGATGCGTTGATACCGATGTTTGTTCCTACATCCTTATAACAAAATATTGAATTAAATTATTGAATGCAAAAGTAATAAAATTGATTGCAATTTTTTAATAAAGTGTAACACTTTCTATACCGGTTATCACAAGAACTTCCATGATGAGTGAGATCGGTGATAATTTTGTAATAAAATACAAATTTATTATATTATTTTAAATTTAAAATATATGTCGATTCTTCACTATAACCAATATAATATCTTTAATTTCCTTCTTCCGTTCTAGCCTTCTCATGTTACACTTCACACTCCCAACTCTCCTCCTCTATACACCCTTGTCTCCTCCTTGCCTCCTCAATGCACTACACCCTCATTCCTTTGGTGGGTGTCAGTGTTGCTCTCGCTCTGGCTTGGTCGCTTTCACTCTTTCTTTCTCTCAATGGGTTGCTCTTGCTCTCATAGCTCTCTCGTTTTTGGCAAGTCGATGTTTTTCTCTCATTTAGGATTTTCTTCATTCCTTTTATCTCTTTCTCTCTCTTAATCAATATTTTAGGTTTCCACTGCCATCCGTACCAACATGTCGGCGGTCAACTTTCAAATACTCTTTCAATGCCTTAACATTTATTGTAAACGTTGACGTTGTTAAGAAATACTATGCTTAGAAAAATAAATTAAAAAAGGAAAGTAGCTCGCTATGCTCAAAACCTTGTAAGGTAGCTTAGGTAAAAGTTAGACAACCTGGTAGGCTGAAAACTTGAAAAGAATGTGATAAGGATGACTCTAAGAGCACATCTGGTTATGTTTCTTATTCAGTTCAGGAGCAATGTCATGGATGTCAAAGAAGCAACCAATTGTTACTCTTTCAAGCAAAGAGGCAGAATTTGTGGCTACTGCTAGATGTGCATGTCAAGTCATATGGATGAAAAGGGTTTTGAGGTTTTTAATTAATTCTCATAGCAGCACTAGAATTATATGTGGTAATAGTTCAACTATTAAACTTTCAAAACTCCAGTTATGCATGGAAGAAGAAAACATATTAGAGTGTGCTTTCATTTCTTACCGGATCTTGTAAAAGACAAAGAAGTTAATAAATTTGAGGCTTTCCATAAACATAGGAAGAATATCGAAATGGTTGATCTTGGTAAAATAAATTTGGATAACGTCGGACCATTAATGCACCGACGTCAATTGACGTCTGCTAATTTTCTGACGTTATTTTGACGTCACCCAATACGACGTCAATATTTGGACAGACGTCAAAGATCAAAAATATCAGACGTTAAAAGACTTTTTTGTGTTAGTATAACTGCATACTACAATCAATTTAAGAGAGAATGAAACAAACTTTATTATTTTTAAATATGTCAAATAGTAATTACCTGTGTTCAGAAACTTTTTCACAAGAAGGGACATTAAGTTTCCATAAGAAAATTTTGGTTTGACATCACTTTTATCTCTCACATCCAACACTAGATTTTAACAGTAAAATATTACATTAATATAATAAAATTAAATATAAATAAAATTTTATTATAAAATAATTTATTTAAAAGTGTAAGTTGGGAGTAAAGAAAATTACACTGTCAAAAATAACATTGCCCTTTACATTATAATACCAAATGAATATATGAATATTTATGAATTAGGTTGATATATAATATATAAATTTATATAACTTGTGGTTTTAGTATTATAAATAGATATGTAAATTTAATTATAGATAAAGAATTGTATTAAAAAGACATTTAAAATGTCTCAACGCATATAAGAAAGAAAAAACTAAGAAAAATAAGGAAAACATGTGTTTTTAATATAAATATCCATAAAGTTCTAATTTGTTTATCTGAACCTCATAATTCATCTATAACAATATATAAAGGGGATTTCCCTTTTTGTGTCCACATTTCAACATATCAATTTTACCCTTTAATTATAATAATTTATTAAATTTTTAAAAATTGACTGTTACTTTTACAAGCTTTTTATAAAATTGGTTATCTTTGCTCCTTCTCTTCTGCTTTATTTATCAATGGTTATTTTTTCATCTGTTCTGATATATTTCACTTTATTTTTAATAAATATAATTTTAGTTTATATATTAACTTAATAACATTATAATATTATCACCTACTAATATAATATCACGCATATTTAAAAAATACATACATCACGCATATTTAAAAAATACATACATCACACATATTTAAAAAATACATACACACAGGCACGATAGCGTCTTTTTACGCTAGTCCATTATAAAGAAGAATACAATGATCAATGTCTTAAGATATAATCACTTAAATTGCATATATAAGATAACTTTAATTTTTTGTGTTTTTCTTCATCAAAAGAAAAAAGTAAACTGAAAAATTGATAATATACTAGAATTCATTATTTATAATTACTAAATAGCTCTTACCTAAGCCATATTATTTTGAATGAAGAGTGGCGAGAAGATATTCTTTGAATGTGTTTTCTCGTTATACATGAATATATGTTTCTCTTATTTATTTGTGTCATTTTTTTATACTAATTCTAATTATTATATTTTTTACTTTTCTATTTATGTATATTAGTTTATGACTACTATTATTATCTTACGATAATTACTTCCTTCATTCTTTTTAAGCGTGGTTTAAGGTTCTTCTGAATAAATCGAGAAAATGTAATAAATTTTCTTATCTTTAATAAAATATTTTATTTTACTATTTCCATTTTCACATCACAATAAATGTATATATATATATATATACATATATAATAATTAATATTAAGTGAAAAAAAATAAAGATATTAATGAAAAAAGTAAATGAAATTGCCTTAAATTTTGAAAATGATAATTTAATCAAAAAATCATTAAAATGTGACACTGAAAAGGAACACACGAAATAGTTTCTAAGGGAATTGACAAATTCAGAGAAGAAAAAAAAGAAATAAATAACAAATTTTGTCAAACATTTGTTTGTTTCTTTGATGGCTTACAAAAATATTAACATTACCTCTACTAAAATGTACTTTTATTTTTTATGTAATTTATGTCGCTTTGTGTAATAATAGGTTGAGATGCATTTTACTTTATAAGGTAAATATAAAATAGATACTTATGATTTCTTTTTGAATGCATGAAATCCTTTTAACTATTGTATATCCATAAAATAATTTCAAATCTTATAATTTCATATTTTGAAAATTCTATAAAATAAAAAGTATAAAAGTCTTCTAAAAAATCATTAAAAAAACAATTACATTGTAATAAAATATTTTAAAAACCACATACCTTCTTTTACGGGAAAAATTCTTTTGAAATCCGAATGCAATACATTCCATTAAATATTCTTAACAAATTACTCATTTAATGTTATTAAAATAGTTATTTTTCTGATCAATTATTTCTTATGTAATCTCATTGATTACTAGAATTAAAATGACTTTTCTAATTTAAAAAATATTCTCTCACATAATATTGTTAAACATAGATAATATGAAATTGCAGCAGAATCAAACAATAATTTATTTCCATTAGAAATATTCATCTTAAAATAGAAAAGTACGGATTCTAAGAACATGAATGCATGTAATCAAGCCTAATAATCAAATTTGATTATAAAAAACATTTTTTTAATGTTTTCTTAATAAAGTATGGTATCTTTTCATTTAATTGTTGTGATTCGAAAATCATTTTTTAATTTTTCCTTTTTTCTGTTTTGTACTTTGCTTCTGATGTTATCATTCTTTTTTCAGGTATTGGTGGCTTAGCAGCAACAATGGTCAAAAGGAGTTTGGTGCCATGATTGAAGAAAAGAATAAGAAGAAGCAATGTTGTGAATGTGATTCACAAGAGTTATTGATTTCACATAGTTTATGTTCTTTCCAGAGTCCTAGTCTCAGCTATAAGCAAACCTACCCCATTAAAGCAGAAGCACAAAATCAGCAGAAAATTGACCAAAAATATTGAACAAAACCAAAAGTTCACTGCGTTTGCTTCCATATAAGGAAAGTTAAAGATTCATTCTTAGGAATCAATGTTGTTTTTTATCAGTACCCAACAACAAAACACACACCAAGAGAAAAGAAAAATGCAAAAGCTGACCAAAAGAATTGTATGTTGCTTCTTGCTGAAACAACGGATTGGAATACCCTCAAAAGCTTAACATTGCCTCTTCAAGCAACCAATCTTGTTGCTACAATTACCACAGAGCATTGAGACACAGCAGAGGAAGAAACTGAACCAGGTATCTATCTGCAGAGAGCTCCAATGGAAAAAGAGATTTTGGAAAGTCTTTGGAATGGTGATGGAGAATCTCAAGTTCAAGCAGCTTTGGAACTCTGCAGATTAAGCAGAAAGCAGAGGCACAAGTTGGAAGAAAGTAGAGTCATGGTTCCTCTTATTTCCATGCTTCATTCTGAAAACTATGAAGCAGTAGAAGCTGCTCTCTGTGCTTTGCTCAGTCTTTCCTTTGGCTCTGAGAGGTTAGTTCATCGTTTCATTGTAAACTTCTCCCAGTTCTTCTTATAATATATCAGTAATTTTTAAGTAATGGGAAAAATTGGAATGGAGGGTGAGAAAGATCATGTATTCAACTCTTACAGATAAAAAAATGGTTACTTTTTGAACTTTGATTTCTGTTATAACCCTGATGAAATTTTAAACACTCTGAGTTGAGAGTGTTCAAGAGGACAAAGGGTTACCAAGAATAATTTGTGTCCATTTTTATTGGAGTAAATAAAAAGTCTGAACTTTTTAGTTTTCTGGTAGTGGGGCTAAGGAATATGTTCTTGGTAACAAAGAAAACTTGCCATTGGTTAATGATAAACTGTGTCATCATGTTTCTTTACCTAAAAGTAATGTATAAAACACAAATTCCTTGTGTTGTACGAATTCCTTCAAAAGTTTCCTTAATGGTACAGAAAACTTTTTCCAAAATTTTTACAGAAACAAGATTCGGATCATCAAATATGGAGCTTTGGCAGTTCTGGTGAGTCTCCTCCACTGTGATAGCCAGAGAGCAACACACTTGACTTTGGCAGCAATGCTAACTCTCTCTTCTTGCAAAGCAAACAAGGTAGCAATTGCTTCTTCTGGGGCTGTTCAGCTCTTGGTTGGGTTTGTAAACAATAGCAATTGCAGCATTCAGTCTCAGCTTGATGCTATTGCTACTCTGCAGAATCTTACAACCTGCAAAGAGATTGTTCCATTGATTGTGTCTTCTGGGGTTATGATGTCCTTGCTTGAACTGATCCACACCTCAGTAAAATCATCTCCATTGGTTGAGAAAGCAATTGGGTTGCTAGAAAACATTGTGTCTTCATCAGAGAGTGCATTGTGTGAGGCTGGTAGTACTATTGGAGCAATCAGGATACTGGTTGAGACTGTTGAAGATGGATCTTCAGTGAGCAAAGAGCATGCAGTGTGTGTACTTCTCCTTGTGTGCCAGAGCTGCAGAGAGAAGTATAGAGAGTTGATTTTGACAGAGGGAGTGATGCCAGGGTTGCTTCAGTTGAGTGTGGATGGAACATGGAGAGCCAAATCCATGGCTCGAGAACTTTTGTTGCTTCTGAGGGACTGCTCCAATTATAGCTCAAGATGTAAACAGATTGATCATGAGCTTGTAGAGAGGATAATGGATGAAATTGAAGCAGAAGGAGAGGAATTGGCAGATACTACTTTGAGATTGGTGGAGGAGATGATTGCAAAGCTTCACGCTTAATCTTTGCTTGCATCAGTTTTTTCTTTTTCTTCTTTCTAACTTATTGGCGTTAATTATGTTTTTGACAAGACTTCATTGCTGAAAAGATATTAGTAAACTAATGTAGAATTGACAGCATTGTTGTGTACATAAAATTGGTTCGGGTTTTCTGGTATGTTTTGCTTGGCTTCTAAGTTTACTTGTTCCGAATTACAAACCTTAGAAATTTGAATTCGATTAGTTTGGGATAAGATATGATTGTCTCTCACTTTGGAAAAAGTGAAACAAATAAACATGTATACGTGATCCCTAGAATCATGTGGGGTCTTCACTCTTGGGTCAAGACTTAAATCCCCCCAATGAACTAAAGAGGTGAGGGAGTGCTTTAAAGGTAGTGGTTTAAACTTTTAATGTAGGGGTACTGAGTTTTAATCAATATTATTAGTCACACTAGTTAGTAAGTAATGGTTTCGAATTAGAGTGTAAACCCTCTTATACTATTGCAACACTCTATTGCATATTTAAGGATGAAAGAGACAAAATCCAGGAGAACATTTGCCTAGGTAATTCACAATTCATTGCCACCAAGATGAAGATAACGCGAATAAAACTAGAGGATTATAGAAAAAAAAATGTGAGATGTTTAAATTATGTTACTTTTATACTTTAAAAACTATATTATCCTGGCGGCTTAGAAGATTAATTTACTTTGACGTAAACGAGTCTATTAGTGATAATGAACAAATAATTCCTTTTTTCAATTTTGATCCCGCTTGACAATGTTCTAGTTAATTCTTGATGAAAACAATCATTGAAATATTAGTGAATAACATCCATACACCAAAATATTATAACGTATATGATAAGCCAAGAGACATAATTTAAAAAAAAAAAGACAAAAAATAAACTGACCTTAAGAAGCTAATTTACATTAAAAGAAGAATGTAATTGAAATTTACTGAACCAAAATTCTATAAATAGTTGTGAAATTGTAAATAATGAAGGGAGTGGAACAAAAATTTTGATGAAGCAAGTGCAAGAGTGTTTGATTTGGTGTAATGAAGATAAGAAAAACAATGAAGCAGAAAGTAGTAATTTAGTAGAGAAGGTGAAGTGTTGATGATTCAGGTTGACCTTCTGTAAAATTTGTAAGCTATAGCAACAGCTGCCAAAGCTCCAAGAATACCACTGACTGTAAGAATATCACGCTTCTCTAGTGAAGGCCAATTACAACTTAGAGTGCTCCCCTGCCTCTTATATGCCCCTGTCTCTTTCTTTTGCTCAACACTTGCACTTCGGCAGCAAGAAACACCATTAGAACCTTGACAGCATCCTCCCACATTTTCCTTCTTGCTCACACTGCCCTTTCCATTATCATCTCCATTACCAACTTTCTGCTCATCTGCTGCTACCTTCACTTCGGCAACACCTGCTCCCATTTGGCCCCTGAAACAATCATCCTCCGTTATAACCAAGTCTCGTGCTTAACATCAACAACCAAAGCTAATCAAGACTGTTTTAACATGAATATAGTACATCAAGACCGAGAGAGAAAATAACATCTCATAATTGAATTTTGGGGTTTATTTATTAATCATGATTTACCTGCCTGTGGACTTATTTATATGCGGGACTGGAAACGAGAGATTCAATTTATACTTGTGTTCAATTTGCGTAGAACAAACAAATTGGAGACTCGGTTTCATTAATAGCATACAACTATGATATATTTAACCTAATCACTGCATTAAATCAATCAGCCATGTATATCCATGTAATCAAATTAACACTGATAACTTGAAAATTCCACAATCCCTACTCCCTAGTCCAATAACCAATGGAAGGGTAGTTTATGAATCTTAAGAATATATTTTTATTTTATTTTATACTTGTCTTTAAAAACAATATGTCACTTATTCAATTACCAATTTCATAGAAGATAGATAGAGAATGAAACAAAAAGTACTAACCTCCAAAGTTTTTGGATGACCTCTCCTTTGGCAATTTGTCGGTCCAACAAGGCAGCCACGTCATCCGGAGTAACATAGCCGTACCTGAAATTCATAAAGCGCATCCATCAAACTTGCAACATTAAAAAGCATCCATTTGCCTATGTTTTTTCATAAACATGTTAATTTCAGCCAATTCTTTTTTATTTTTTTATCTGTAGTGTAATATAATAAAGAAGAAGATTTACAATAACTCTCCAGTTATATTAAACCAATTGAATTAGACTCGTCATATTCAACAAACTGAACTATACTTCCTTAACAATTTCAGTTGTCTAAAAAGTATACCTATATATTTTAAATAAAAAAATCTCTTGAAAATATATAACGATGATTTTAAATGATGAAAACAATTATCGTTTCCCGAACATTTACTTATAATAAGTTTATTCAAAAGACCTTTTTCCACTAAAATTAGAAAATATCATCTCCATTCTATATATTTACAGATACATTAAGTTAATGTGCAATAATTTATAGTAAGTACGAGAACTGGTAGGAGGATAAACTAAAGAGAATCTAGAGTACATTATTAAACTAAAATACTGTCATTTAATATCTCATTACGTATTATAAATCATTATCATTATTATTTTTATAGCAATATTGGTGGAAAAAATAAATTATTGGAACTTTAAAATAAAATTGATATATATGAAACATATAGAAGTGTGAAAAAACTGACCAATGACCCGTGATCTTTCCATCTGGTCCTGGGCAGAATATGATGACATTCCCAGCATACTTATGACCCCCAACATGAGAACAAGCCACAACAGATATCTGATCCTTCAATCCCCTCAGCTCAATTTCCTCGTTGAGCTTATCCATCAGAACTGGCCCACAAACACCGCACCGAACATCACGACTTGCATGAGCACACACAAAAATATGCGAACCGCTCAACACACTCTGCTCTCCACCACTGCTCCACTCTTTACCACTCACTATCACATCATCGAAAAACCCATCCACATTTGATTCCTCCAAACCCCTTTCAATCAAACAACAATAAAACTTTCTCAACTTAAAAAACTAGTATTAAAGATAAACACGTTTTGGTATGAGTATAATACTCCATATGCAAACAATAACTTTAAGCACCAAAATATTTACCTGCGCTATTCTTAAGAGATTGAAACTAGTTTCGCTTTATAATCCCTTGTTATATTTATTGTAAACTTAATACACTGTTTAGTTTCATAATTATTATTATTATTATTACCTAATGTGATGTCAAATAAATTTTTAGCTGTTTAGTTTTAGATTATAATAGATTATTCTAGATTCAGAAATAAATTTGAATTGAAACAATTATAGAAAAAAAAAATTATACTAAATAAAATATACCTAGTTTTATCATTGACTAGTTTTGAAAATAAAAAAGAAATTAGAACTAATTACATTTACTCTCCCTCACACTATGCAAAATATGAAAGTGTTTTGTTCAGTTTAACTTATTATATTTAAATGTGATTTTACTATAATATAAATATGCTGTAAAAATATACAAGTATAAATATAAATAACTATAATTATTATTTTATTTCGATATGAAGATATTCTATTTAAAACCAGAAAAAGTATGAATTTCTTTCAAAAGAATTTCAAGAAAAATAGATGCAATTTTGTCATAAATAAATTATTTAATTTTTAACCAGTATATTATTTTCAAATAAAAAATGGAGAATCATTGAACCAAAAACTTAAAGGAAGTAGATACTGTTTTATTAAAAACATGAGATTTTTTTAAAAAACTAAAAAGTGTATGATTATTCTTTCATTAAAAATAAAAAATAAATAACTATTTTAAAATTTAACGGGTTCTATATCATTTATTGTTTTAAATTAATTTCACAAAAAACACTTACTAAATCGATCTTACTGTGATAATATATTCTAATCTTTAGCCTAAACTTTCATAGGTGTATTATGAGAATAAAATTCCAATTGTAATGCAAAAATTATGAAATTACATCAAAGTTTTGTTCCAACTTTAATCTCCCTCGATAGAAATATCGTATATATTTTTAAAATTTCATTCAAAAATCTCTTTATCAACCAATTTAGTAATGTTTTCCACTCTTAACCGGTGTTTATAATTGAACAAGTAAAACAGCCATTAACAATTTAAAAATAAAAGTTAAGAAAAACATAACGAATCACCAATTCAAAAGAAAAACGAAATCAAGCGGTGGTAGATTTTAGCATACTTGTATTTAATCATGTCCGGAAAAATCAACACGTCACCATCGGCGAAACCGGCCTCCTCACGCGCCTCGCACACCGTGATTTTCGTCTGCCGCACACGCAACAAACAATTTCAAAATCAAAATCCAAATCACAATCTCAAATAATTCACGATCCGATTCCGAATTGATCAAACTTCAAATCGATCGCAGCAAATTAAAAATCAGAAACCAAACCTTGACGGCGACGTCGTTTTTGCGAGCTTTCCAGACACTGGCGACGCGATTGGGAAGAGGATCGGCCTCGGAGGCCTCGATGCGAGGCGGCCAGACACTGTGGTTCTTGTAGCAGAGGAACACATGGCGGTCGTACGCGTCGACGGTGCCGGCAAGGTTCTCCTTGTACATCTCCGGGCGAGAGAAGCCGTGCTTGGCATCGTCGACGACGGCATCGGAAGAAGCCATAAGAGAGAAGCGTCGGTTACAGCGAGAGAAAATGGGAGCGTAACAGATTCTGGTTCCGAGTAATATATAAGCTAACGGCATGGGTGCGCAATGCGCATGCGGAACGTTCACTCTTAAAGACGTACGCAATGAAGAAAATGACTCAAAGCGTGCTTTCTTCAATCTGCACCACCCACGCGCTTAGCTTCAAAAAAGTCAAAATTTTATTTTTAAATTAATTTTTAAAAATTCCAAAATTATTTTTTTCAATTAACCCTTTAAAAAAAAAACTTTTTGCTGAAGGCGCGCGTGGGGGTGATGGATTTAGAAACTACAGAGGCCCGAGAATGGTAGTTAGATGAAGACCTAAATTTCACAATTTTAGCTCAACTTGCCAGTCAAAGTTAAAAACTTTCAGATTTCTTCATACATAATGATAAAACCCTGAATTTGACATTTCTATCATCAAAGTTTTTTCTTTTTAATCATCAAGAGAATTGAACAACGCTTTCAATTCAATAAACAACAATCATGCGTTTACTTGACCTATTCCTTTGTAGAACTAATTAATTCACAGCTGATGAAATCCAAAGAATAAAAAACTAAAATGATGACGCGTGTTCTTGTGGGAATGCGAGTTAACATGGCAAAATTCTATCGGCGTTTGATCAAAGTCTAAATTTTTAAAGCTTTATTAGTGAGTAGGCGTAATTGGGTAGCTATTATTCGATTCTGTTCACATATTGGTAAGTCAATTGACAAGAGAAGAGAAAGAGAAAGTTGTTACTGAATATAAGGCATTTTGAAAATTCTTACAACAGTTAAAAGTGCTGATCAACAACAATGTAGTTGAAAACATTGGATCATCCTTTTATGGAAAGGACAGAGAAACATGAAACACCAGAAATGAGAGATGGAAAATGGAAACTGGAAACTGGTCCAAAGAAGAAACAGAAACAGTGACGAGATGACATGACATGAGTATCAGAAGAAATCAATGTCTAAATAATTATTACCAGAAGGCTTCACACCAAGGTCCTTTTCCGTTTGAGGAAGATTCATAACCTGTTTTGGAACCTCTGGAGGATTTGCACAACGGATGAGTGCCCAGTTAACATTCTGAAAGAATGGATGCTGTTTGATCTCTGTGGCGCCGCGTCTATAAGCAAGACGATGCTGAGGCTCCTTCACAAGCAACCCTCTGATCAAATCCCTTGCAGCAAAGCTAACAGTTGGAGATTCTGGAAACCTTAGAGGCTGACCAATGACATTGAACAGAGTTGCACGGTTTGCAGAACCTTTGAATGGTGTTCTACCAAAGAGAAGCTCATAGAGGAATATCCCAAATGTCCACCAGTCCACAGCACTTCCATGCCCTTCACCTTTGATGATCTCTGGGGCCAAGTACTCGTGTGTTCCAACGAAGGACATTGATCTTGCATTTGTTGGCTCGGCAATTAGCTCAGGAAGAGGGGTCACCTGGTTGTGCATGTCGTTCTTTGGTTTGGACTTTTTGTCTTTCTTGGATTTTCCGGAGAAGAAGCGAGGTGTGAAGCACGACGGCGGCCGGATGCAGTCCGGCTGCATCACGCAGGTCGGCTCGATGCAGGAGGGCTGAACGCAGTATCCTGAGCTTTTGGTCTCCAAGGTGTTTGATGACTTCACTAGAGTTGGACTCACAGTGCACCTTAGAGAGAGATCAAAATCTGAAAGCATTATGTGACCATCTTCTCTCACCAACACATTCTCAGGTTTCAGGTCTCTGTAGATGATCCCTAGCATGTGCAAGTACTCCAAAGCAAGGAGAACTTCTGCCACATAAAACCTAAAATTCAAGAAAGTGAGTTGAACAAGTGACTGAACTATTCAGACAAACAAATCAAGATGCATCATACATCATTGTCAAAGTTCAAGCCTCCTAGGCATAACTAGAAGATAATATACCAGAAATCTTAATCTATCTGTCAGAAATTGGGTTAGAGTAACAAGGAGTTGTTTCCACCAAACAAGATATAAAAAAAAAGGTCAAATTGATACCAAAAACTGGTATTTTGAACAATATATGGCATAGATAAAACACTAGTTAAGAAAGTGTTGAGGGTGAAAGAGAAGCTATTCATAGCATTCACCAGGGTTGGGTAGAAAATGAGCAAAGAAATGGCTCTTTGTAAGATCACTGAGCATAACATTGATTATAGAAAGAATATAATTTCTATCTGCTGCTAATATAAACTTTTTTGCACTAGTCTAATCATGTATTGCCACTTTATTACAAGAGCTTCAAATGATCCCCTTTTAAGTTTTTCTAATGTAGTAACACGTGATTTGAAAGATAATGTAGGGACTCTCAGTGATTAAAAAAAAACAGTGGATTAAAATCAAACTCAAAGAGAATCAGAATGTCACAATGATGGAAAAAGAATAAGCAGAGAACTAAGGTATATTGACCAATCATTAAGGCAGAAAAAGAAAAGGTAGAGAATGTGCAAGTGGTATGTTTTACAATTAGAATCTGACATGGTCACACAGGGTAGAAAAGCCATGAAATTTTTCACACAATGCTGGGGGTTAGCAATTACAATCTGGTAGTTTTTCTTGTCATTTATAGAATGAAAACCTCAAACGGTGAAAGAAGAGAGTTTTCCTTCAAGACCAACACCAGTTTCACTCCTGGCTCATGATGAAATGAAATACTAGAGTTCATAAATCCAAGGAATATGTAACTAGCTAACATCAAGTGCACTTGATCCTAACTTGTTGTACATGTCTCTTCCTGTTATATATGATACAATTGCAAGAGTCAAATTGAAAAGGAATTGCTAACCTGACAGCATGCTCTGAAAAATACTTCCCTGGTTGTCTTTGCCTTAGTGCATGCAGGTCCCCACCGGGGCAAAACTCCATTACCAAGCAGGAAAATGTTTCTGTCTCAAAGTGTGTATACAATGTGGGTAGAAAAGGATGATCCAGGGACTGTAATATCTCTCTCTCTGTCTGAGCCCTCAGGAGCTTCTTGCGGTTCGCCAGCTCGGTCTTGTTCATGACCTTCATGGCAAAAGAAGTTCTTGTGCCACTCAGTTCCGCCAGATACACACTCCCTATGTCTCCACACCCCAGTTTCTTCAACAATCTGAAATGCCTCATTTCCAACACCCCATCTCTGATTCGAACAGCTTGAATAGCCTCCCATCTTATGTCATTTGCCTTGTGAGGCTTATACAAAACACTGCTCAAACTACTGGTGCTGCTCTCATCACTGGCATCACTGCCAGTACTTGCTCTACATATGCTTGTCTTTCTGCTCTCATTAAAATCACTGGAATTCGCCACTTCTTCACTTTCACATGACTTGTCAACACTGGCACACTCACTGAGTTCAGTGTTGGTGAAACTTCCTTTGGCTTCTGAATAGACAGTGGCTGCATAGAAACTGTTCTGAGGACTTGGGCAGAATGTAGCCACTGGCTGAGAGTGGCTCTTTGCATGATTATGATTATGATTATCAACCGTTCCTTTCCTCTCAGATTCTGACACTACTAACACACCATTTGACTCACAACCCTTGGAATCATCAAGTGGTGGCTTCTTGGTGGACAATTTTGCTGGCAACCCTTCTTTGTTCAAGTTATTGCCCTCTTCATGGGAATGCTTTTGATTAATTACATGGCTGTTTTGATGGTGGATGATCTTAGTTTGATGACCACCATCACAGGTTCTAGATGCTCTCAGGGGTGGCCGAGAAGGTAGGGGAGACCCAGATGAAAGAGGGTCATGATTTACCTGATTTACCTCAGAAACTGAATTCTGAATCTCTGGCAAGGAATCAACTCCATTAACAGGAGACTCCATGAAGGGTATCTGAACAGGCTTAAAAATCCAACTCAGCACACTGAATTACCAACATGTACTCATTCAAAGAGCTCTTAATAACAGAATCTCCTACAAAATTGTCTATGAAATGGACATTTAAGAAAAGAATCAGCAAATAACTATGATAAAGGACAAAGGACATCAATCAACATACATGACTCATGCAATGAAATTAGAAAAGAAAAACCTTCAGAGAATCTGCGAGAGACCCATTTCAGACGCAATGAATCAACAGAAAACCGTAGAATCAATTTAGAAAAAACCCCAAAGGAAAAAATAAACTTCAAAAATTCATACACCTTACTAGTAACCCAAAAGAAAGAATCAGAAACTGCAAACTTTTACATGACTCCTCATTAAGCCTCAAGAAAATTCAGTTCCTTTTGTTTCGAGTTTCCCAAAAACCCCACATGCTCCTTTTGTTTATTTTTGGCAACAAACAAGACCAAAACATGATGTAGGAAGGAACCTCATCAAAGTCACCAATAATGCATTAGACTAAAACACCCCAGGTTGAAAAGTTTGATTCTTTAGAAACCCCTTGAGCTTTCTTTGATTCTACTGCATACAGTGATAAAAAAAAACTCTCCCATAAAGAAAAAAAAAAACAAAGCTTGGGAAACAGTGATTAAAGTGATCACCGAAAACAAAACAAGAAAAAGACAGAGAGAGAAAGAGAAGGAAAACCTGATCAGGCAATGTGAATGAAGAGAAAAAGAGGTTTTTTTCATTCGTTCATGGAAGAACAAAGCATGTTGTTGAAGAAAGGGAAGAAGAAGAAGATGAAGAAGATGAAACAGAGAGTGAAGTAACTTTGGGGAGTCTTTGAACACACCACTGACAATAGTGAAACACCCTGTGTCTCAGATCCGATCCAAAAGGAAGGAACTAAAAACAATTAACACTAACAATAACAAACAATTCTAAATAATTTCTATACACATTATTATTATAAAAGTTAATAAAGTATACAATACAAGAAGTTCATATAATCCATATAATTTAATTACTATTTTTCTGGGTAACAATGTTGGTATAGTTCATGCAACTTTTTATTTTTTTATAAAATGGGAATGTGTGAATTATACTAAAATAAAGGCATTCTTATCTTAATGTAGTTTCCCTCTAATAAAAGCCAAATTTTTCTTGTTATTGCTTTTGCAAGAAAATTATGGTTTTTAAGAACACTTCATTTTCTTCCATGAACCATGATGCGTGAAGCACTCCTTACCACTTTTTTAAACAATAATTGTGTCACTTGTATACTTATAATTAATATATATATATATATATATATATATATATATATATATATATATATATATATATATATATATATAATGTTTCTTATATTATTCATACTTATTTTAATTTTATTTCAACCAACAATGTCATTTGTATAGTTAATTTTCAATTCAGTTTTTAAATGTTTTATTTTTGTGTAATTTTTCAATGGTCATTTTAGGTTATTTTCTCTCTCTCTCTCTTTTTTTTTTTTTTTTTCTTTTTTTTTTTTTTTTTTTTTGTTTCTGTGGTTGTAAATAATATATAACTTTGCTATTTGTGGTATGTGAATTATATATATGGTGTGAAATTAGAGTAAATTAACATAAACTTGTCTTTAAAGAAATTAAATAAAAATATATTTATAATTAATTTCATTTATGGTATATAGTAATCTATACTTTTAAACATGAATGGATTATTAAACTTAATGAAGTAGTGATTCAATTTAATTGTTCAATTATGAACTATGATCAAATCGATAATAATAATTTACAAAATAATACTAAAAAGATATAACATCATAACTTTCTAACACTAAAAAGTAAAATGAAACATTTTCACATCCAAAATATACATAAATTTTCACATTAAAATATGTGTCATAATATTTAAGCTTAAAAATAAATAAGTACAAGAATAAGGAACTTAGATCTACAATAAAATATATATAAAATGATACATTAATATATAAAAATTAATATATATATATATATATATATATATATATATTATAAAATAATATA
>Ga0209589_1004062_pt1 | contig 25425 bp, 17 predicted proteins | sample CowpeawhiteBW_FD_187525 | JGI IMG/M metagenome (GOLD analysis project Ga0209589, IMG submission 187525) | Root nodule microbial communities of legume samples collected from California USA - Cow pea white BW (SPAdes) (version 2) | ecosystem: Host-associated > Plants > Roots > Nodule | place: USA...
AATTCTGAATATTAAAAATCAAATAAGTAAAAAAAAAAACACATTTAATATTAGTAACAAAAATGGGAGATAAAATTGCCATATCTATGTCTACTTTAAGAAACATTGAACATTGAAATTATAAGGCCCACTTATTTTTCTGCCCTAAAAGTTTAAGGGTCTAGTCTCATCTGTTGGGCCTGAGGGCTAGTCCATAGGGTGTCCTCAAGGACTCCCTTTCAGTCTCTTCGTTTTCCATTCTGCCCACTTTGCAAAAATAGTCCCTTTGCTCACTTCCTTTTTCCCTCAACAGAGCTCTGCTAGGGTTTGGATCCCATTCGTCTTCAAGCTAGCTCAACCCCATTTCTACTCCACGTAAGTTGGTCTTCAACCCATATCCTCTCCTCTCTAGTCTTATTTTCGTGGTGCCAACAGAGGTTCATCTTGATAACCTTGTTTTCTATCTATGCCAGTGTTTTCCAACTCACGAATCTGCTCCTGGAGCTGTAGTGCCCATTTGCTTAAGTGTCGGTGCATTTTCTTGCTTTTTCCAGGTAAGGGAAGCTAGGGTTCCTTGTATTTTTTGAAAGTCTGTCTATTTTTTTCTTTGCTTCGTGTTCGTATGGCTTGGGTGTTGCTATGGTTATATGAAATACCTTGTTATGTTGTTTGGGATTGAATGTATGGTTGATGCAGGTGAGAACAGTGGCAAGAACTGGTATTCTCTCCCAAGCGGGCTTGTCTCGCCTAGGCGAGAATAGCAGAAACTGGCCTAGGTTCCTGCTCGAGCTCTCGCTCAGGCGGAGAGCTTTTGTTTGAGCCACGAATCATCTCGCTCAGGCAAGAGGGGCACGCCTCAGAGAGAACTCATAGGAACCTGATGTGTTTCACTTCAGTAGTAGCTGAGGCGAGGGGCCTCTCTTTTGGGCGAAGGGCAGTCTCGCTCAGGCGAGGAGATCTCGCCCAAGCGAGAATTCGGGAAGCTACAATGCTCTCTGATGGCAGTCTCACCTAAGCGAGAGCTTGTAGCTTAAGCGAAAAGTCTTTTTCGCTTGAGCAAGGGTCATGGCTTGAGCGAGATTGGTACATGCTGTAATGCTATTCTCTTCCTTGTTTTTGATGATTGGTTGCATGATTGAGTGGTTTCCCCAAATTAAAGTATAAAACATGTGAATATGTATGCATTATCTATTTGTGTGGGCTAGAACTAATGAGCTTGGTATGATTATGCGTATGACACATGATTGGATGGTTGGTTAAATATTGGAATGAGATTGGTATGCATGACTATAATTGGTTGGTGAGACATGGCTATGGTATGGGTAGGACGTAGTTCCATGAACCTCTTGGTGAGAGTTCATGGTGGTGCCTCATATAATGGACGTAATTCCATGAACCTCTTGGTGAAAGTTCATGGTGGTGCCTCGTGTAATGGACATAATTTCATGACCCTTTTGGTGAGAGCTCATGGTGGTGTCTCAGGTAATGGACGTAATTCCACGAACCTCTTAGTAAGGTTTCGTGGTGGTGCCTCAATATATAACTAAGTAAGGATTCAAGTAAGGATTGCATCCTGAAGCTCTAAAGTGAGTTAGTCTCACGTAGAGCGTACTGACTCAAGTGGAGAGAGTAGCAAGAGGCCCTAGTATTTTGCAAGATAATGGTCTTAGATGTTTGAAGGCTAACCTTGTGTGTGGTAGGGTGAAATCCATTGACTGTAACATCCCTAAGGAATATTACTTAAATAAATAAATAAATAAGAAAAAGAAATTAAATTGTCATGATATTATTATTCCCAAATACGGGAAAATTTTAATATAATTAATCATGCGCCAAAAATTGTAAGAAAGTAGTCATAAAGACGTTACAATTTCCAAGAATCCATAATCATAAAATAAAAACATAATCAAATATGCCTAGCTCTAATCTCAGCTAGCCCTTACTCCGTTGCCTGAGCATCCTCAGCATCACCTGTATCCACATTTGCTCTTGTGTAACGAATCACACGATCATCGCCATACACAAACAAAAAGGGTGAGCTGAGAAAATAAAAATAACATATATGCATATATATAATAACATCAGATAAATCATACACCCATTTAATTCAACCTACGTAGTTCTTGGCCAAGACCTTAACCCCAAGGCTTTTCAGCCTTCAAATCACACAAATGGTTAGCCTTGGACTCGGGAAAATGATGCTCACACGAACCTGCCCGCTCGTGATCCTGCCTCTACGAACCTCCCCGCTCGTAGTCCTACTCTACAAACCTCCCCGCTCGTAGTCCTGCTCTACGGACCTACCTGCATGTAGTCCAACACATGTGATCCACCAGCCCCGTACCTCCCTGCACGTGGCATCTCTCAAGCGTGAGCACGGAACATACGAACCTACCTCGCTCGTATCCCTACGCGAGAGTAACTTGATATGAACCTCCCTGCTCATATCATCACATGTTATCCACCATCCATGAACCTACCCGCTCATGGCACAACATCTCCCGATCCAAGTATAGAATTATCGCTTAAAAGCAATGCACACAAGTCATAGTCTGTTAGGTTTTCGCCCGGCGCAACACCAAGTGCCGCCAGGCTAAACTGACCCAGACCGCCTGGCGGTACCTTCTCACCGCCAGGCGCCAGCGCTTTCTTGGCCCTCACTGTTTTTCAATCACTGCTTGGCGGAGCACACCTTGCCATCAGGCGCCATGCAATGCAGAGGACTCTCCTACAACTCCTATCGCTTGGCGCACTTACTCGAGCTGCCAAGCGCCATGACAGTAGCAGAAACCTGCTGTTTTATGCATTCAATACCATCCGACCTAGACCCCAAGGTGTTCTAGATTATTGTACCACCCTCACTTAATGGACCTCAAGTCTGATCATCACATCACAACAACTCAATTTCTTACCACACATACGCATATTTCTACTCCTTTTAAGCTAGATGATTTACCCACCAACAAGTAGAGTAATAAAACTTACCAAGTTATAGCAGAAACCACCCTCTTACTCCATCCCATCCTTTACCCATAATTCAAGATCATAATCTATTTCAGTCATGCATTAGGATTTTCTAATCATGCAATTATTATCCCCATATTAGCTTCCATAGAATGATAGTACCACATAGTCCAGACACCTCTAAATAAGTGACTGTTATTTCTATTGCAACTTTACCATAATCTCAATTCAAATCCTTTCCAATTAAGTTTCCACTTAAGCTTCCACTTAGTATGACTCTTACTTAGCCACTATTGCATCCACATTATACTTCTTTGAAAATACTCCAACCTAACACATCTTTCTCTATAATTATCCCTCACAGTGATGTGCTATTTATGTAATACCATCATTCACACTTCAATTATAATTAAGCCTTAGCACACAGGTACATCCGTCCACCATTTTAATCACCAATTGCACCATCCCCTTTAATTTACCAAAACTCTCTTTCTCCCTTGCAACTAACCTCGTTACTACATCATATTGTCCAGCCCATTGTCATCGCCTGGCGGCTAGGAAGGAGCTGCCAGGCGGTAGACCAGAACCAGGTCGCACTGCACCTGTTTCCGCACTTACCCCCCGAATCCAATCCTACTCTTCTTCTTTCCAATCAACTATCAGGCATTCATATTACAAAAATAACTAAATTTCGTGATACCAATCCACTCCAGAACATGATACCGATTTAGGGAAGGCATCACTAACGTCAAATTCAGAGAATCTGGAAACCCACCCTCACGTAATCGAACCCTTACAGGTTATAATGGATTATATTCATCCTAAGCGAAACATTCACGTATAATTAAATATTCAAATAGGGTAATCATCCCAATGGAATTCCAACACACGCAGAAATTCAAGAAAACAACACAACACAGTATCAGACGTAAAGAACCGCCTGGCGAAATACATCCTACTGCCAGGCAACTCAAACAAAAACCCAGAATTGGGTCAACACTGATGTGCCGCCTGGCGGCACATGTATGCCCGCCAGGCGGTTTCTGGGCAGATTCCCAAATTTTCACAAAAATAGCACAATTCAATAGGGAATTTCATGCAGTTCGATTCATATCAATACATTACAGTAATCATGAATCAAAAAGATTAAAAACAACTCCCCTTACCTCGAATCCTTGCTAAAACGCGAATTTGATATATCTTTAACCCCAAGAACTCTCTTGTTCTTTGCTTGCACCCCCAAAACTGCTTTCCACTCCAATTTTCTCTGTAGTTCGTGCCAATTCACTGGAATACTTCAGCCCACAGCTTCACACACGCAGTCCAGACCTTTCTCTACCTATTCTCTCCCTCTCTCAACCTTAACTCTCTTTTAATTATCCTTTAATTCTCCAAAACGAATTTTTAATTAAAATAATGAAGATTAAGGCTGATCAATGATAATAACCAAGTGTTTTCCAGACCTTAAGTTACCTTTCTATTGGCTGCTAGGGTTCCTAAACCCTTCATATTCATGCTAAAAGAAAATTTGGCAAAAAGAGAGTTAATTAGTTCTTAGCAAGGTTTGAACTCACAACCCTTCAATCCCAAAGCAAGTGCACAACCAATTCAACCAACTCATATTCGTGATAATTCCTCCAATTCTAAGATTATGTTATCACGTCTCACATTCAAATATATAACATAAAAATGCATAAATTAAATAACATACAAATGACATACATAGGACTTAAACCCAAGCCTTCTCACACAACCAAAGTACTCTCAACCACTTGAGCTAGTACTTTTCCACATCATAGCAATCTTAAATACCTTAAATGATTTTATTACCCGCATTTATTAAATAATTATTTAATTAACTATTTAATTTTCTCGGATCTTACATTGGCAATGGCTCTGTAGAGCAGTATAGACCACCACAAGTGTAAACATCCAGTGAATCTGGCTGATTATATGTATCCGAATATTTGAGTCTTAGAGTCTTGCCTGGTTGCTATCACATGCATGGTTTATTCATGTATTATTGACTTTTAAATTGCATGCTCAATTGTATGATAAAACCTTTTTACTCTAACTTACCCTTTCTGTTTGCTTGTGTGTTTTCTGTGTGGTTTTCCCCTTTTGCGATGATCATCAATTTAATGATGTGAGCAGATGTGGGAACCTTTCGTGGTCATCAGGGTGATGGAAACTTCGTTGCGTAGCTTATCTTGGGTTGGATCCCCTTACTCCGAGTTTTCTTTTAAGGCACTGTGGCCTATGTACTATCTTATTTTAGATACTGTTAAACTTTTATTTCATTTTGTTAATGGCATTGTGGTGTGCCTTAGTTTTTTTCCCCAAGTATTTTGGATAACCGTAAGGTGTGACATTTCTACTCCATGACAATGCCCTTTATATTATTCTATGTGATGTTTCATTTAATTAAGTTTATTTATTAAAAGCGACGTTACATTTATGGCATTAGAGCGATCGTTCCTTATAGTTTGTAGACTTGTGTGCTTGCTTAGCTTTCGTTGTGTCTTCTTAGTGTTGTTAACTAAGTTACCTGTCTAATCAAGTTTGACTGATCGTTTTCCCTGTGTGCCCAATGGTATTGCACCTCCTCGTATGAATCCTCAATTTTCTCGAGGTGATGTACCACATATCACAAGGGCGATAGAGGCCATGGTGGCAGTCTTGACCCAGCAAAGTAACACTATGATCAGCAGCATGAGGCTTCCATGCAGCGTCAGAAAGCATCTATGGAGCAACAGTAGTTGGTTATGCAGCAGATGGAGGCTACAAGGGTGGCTTCTGAGGTTGCTCAGAGGCAACACATGGAGGCCCTCCGACAGTTGGAGGAGAACGGGACTGCTGCCCCTATGTACGATTTTGAACCACGACCTCCCCATCAAGAATGGAGCTTGGAGGATTTTTTTGAAGCATCAATCAGTCAAGTTTAATGGTAAGACTAGTCTTGATGCTGCAAACCAGTGGTTGAAGGACATGTAGCGGATCTTTAACGCCAAGATGTGTCCTGAGGAGAGCAGGCTAACTTTTGCAGTGTACATGCTCACTAGAGAGGCAGAACACTACTGGATTAGCATGAAGTCCATCATGAAAGCAAGGCAGGAGCCAGTCACATGGGAAGTTTTGAGGAGGAAGTTTTTCTCTGAATACTTTCCAGACAACGTTAGATACGCTACGAAGGTGGAGTTCCTCTAATTAACCTAGGGAAGCAAGTCTGTAGCAGAGTATGCCGAGAAGTTCAAGCACCTCAGCCACTTCTACACCATGCCACTAGATGAGGAGTGGTGATGCAAGAAATTTGAGAACGGTCTCAGAGGAGACATCCGTCTGATGGTGGCCCCACTCTCTATCAAGGATTTTGCAGCCCTAGTGGAGAAGGCTAGGGTCATGGAAAGGATGAAGGTTGAGGTGGAAACTCAACACCCACAACAAGAGAGGGTTGGTGGGACGTCTGGGTTCAAACCTAGGCATGAAGAGAAAAGGAAACCATATATTAGGCCTCACCCCTAGTCTTAAGGGTTTAGAGGTTCTTCTTCCTAGTCGGGCACAGTTCAGTGCTTTCAGTGTGGAGGACCGCACATCAGGAGTGTTTGCCCTAAATTGGTAGGCTTTAAGAGATGTAATAATTGTGGCAAAAAAGGTGACTTCAGCAAGGATTGCCTCACTCTTACGAGGGCAGTGGCACGGACCCCAATTCAAACTCCAGCCTAGAACCAATAGAGGAGAGGAGACAACAAGCCTTAGGCAGCGGGCTCGGTATATATTATGACTGGAGCAGAGGCAACAAGCTCAGGTAACCTTGTCATGGGTCACTATATGATTATTGGTAAATCTTTGTGTGTACTGTATGATTCTGGAGCGACACACTCTTTTGTGTCAAAACTTGTTGTAAAGATTAGGTATGCCAGTTTGTGAGCTACAATGTGACCTTGTGGTATCTACTCTGGCACCGGGTTTGATCAGGACATCATCGCATATATAAAGTGAATCTAATATGCCTACCTCTACAAGAGTTGGAGGTGATCTTAGGGATGGAATGGCTCTCTACCAATCGTGTTCTTATAGACTGTCAGGAGAAAAGATTGTTGTTCTCCAACTCAGAGGAGCCTGAGTTGTTATCTTCCCAAGATCCAAGGCGGTGCGTATTGCTTCATTATCTTCACACATCTAGAGGTGGAGAAAGAGGAAAGGACGACAGTTATACCAATGGTGCACGAGTTTGAGGACGTGTTTCCGGAGGAAGTACCAAGGTTGCCTCCTAGTAGAGAAGTCAAGTTCTCTATTGATCTGGTACCTGGAACCGGTCCAATATCAATGGCTCCTTACTGTAGGGCTCCGGCGGAGTTGGTGGAACTCAAGAATCAGATAGAGTAATTATTGGAGAAACAGTTCCAATGACCTAGTACTTCGCCATGGGGAGCACTAGTGTTGTTGGTAAAGAAGAAGGATGTGAGCTCATGCCTATGTGTGAACTACAAACAGCTGAACAAGATGACGATCAACAATAAGTACCCCCTTCCGAGGATAGATGGTCTGATGGATCAATTGAATGGGGCGTCAGTGTTCTCCAAGATATATCTGCGATCAGGGTATCACAAGATCTTGGTGAAGGCAGATGATGTGACCAATGTTCCAGCTGTATTCATGGACTACATGAATAAGATATTCAGGCTATTCATAGATAAGTTTGTCATAGTCTTCATAGACGACATAGCGGTGGTTCCGGAAAAAGTGAAGGCAATGATTAAGTGGGAAAGTCCCAAGTCAGCAACAAAGATCAAAAGCTTCGTGGATTTAGCTAGCTACTATAGGAGATTCATAGAAGGATTCTCTAAGATAGTGGCGCCTCTGACACAGCTTACCAGGAAGGACCAACCTTTTGCCTGGACTAATAGGTGTGAGGAAAGCTTTCAAGAGCTTAAGCAAATAACGAGTGATCCAGTGTTGGTGATCCTTGATGTTGGTAAACCCTTTGAGGTTTACTGTGATGTCTCTCATCTGGGTCTTGGTTATATGTTGATACAGGAGAAGAAGGTGGTGGCATATGCTTCGAGGCAACTTAAGGTGCATGAGAAGAACTACCCCACTCATGACTTGGAGTTGGCAAACATGGTGTTTGCTTTGAAGATTTGGAGGCACTATCTCTACGGTACCCAATTTCGCATATTCAGTGATTATAAGAACCTCAAGTATTTGTTTGATCAGAAAGAACTGAACATGAGGCAAAGGAGCTGGATGGAGTTCTTGAAGGATTATGATTTCAAACTTCCATATCATCTGAGAAAGGCGAATGTGGTGGCAAATGCCTTAAGTAGGAAGACAATGGATATTGCACATCTTATGATCAAGGAGATGGAGCTGCTAGAAAAATTCAGAAATATGAAGTTGCAAGTTAAGTTGGGATCTAAGTTTGTTAGGTGTAGTAACCTGATTATATCTAGTGACTTCCTGAACTTGGTCAAGGAAGTTGATGGATGCCAGTTTGAAAAGAGTGGTAGAATTGCTTGGGTCAGATGAAGCGAAGGAGTTTACCTTGGGTAGTGACGGTGTACTAAGATTCCAAGGTAGGGTGTGTGTACCTGATGATACTGAGGTAAAAAGGCTGATCCTTGAGGAAGGACATAAGAGTCGTCTTAGCTTGCATCCTAGCATGACTAAGATGTATCAGAACCTCAAGGAAACCTTCTGGTGGTAGGGTATGAAGAAAAAATGTTGTTCAGTTTGTATCCTCCTGTTTGACATGTCAGAAGGTGAAGGTAGAGCATCAGAGGTCCTGTGGAATTCTATAGCCGTTGGACATACTGGTGTGGAAATGGGATAGCATAGCTATGGATTTTGTGACCCATTTGCCACGAACCTTTAGAAGTCATGATACGATCTGGGTGGTAGTGGACTTATTGACCAAGAGTGCTCATTTCTTGGCAATGAACCTTAGAATGCCTATGGCCAAGTTGGTGCAGCTGTACATTAAGGAAATAGTGAGATTGCATGGGGTACCGTCGAGCATAGTTTCAGATAGAGATTCACGGTTCACTTCCCGTTTCTAGCAGACTTTGTAGAGTGCTTTGGGTAGCAAGTTAACCATGAGTTCTTCATATCATCACTAGACTGATGGTCAGTCTAAGAGAATGATTCATTCGCTTGAGGATTTATTGAAGACATGCATGTTGGATCATTTGGGTGCTTGGGATGAAGTTTTGCCTTTGATCGAATTCACTTACAACAATAGTTTCCATGTCAACATCGGCATGGCGCCATATGAAGCCCTTTATGGCAGGAAGTGCAAGACCCCTCTATGTTGGTACCAAGATGGAGAAGTAGTGCTAGTGGGACCAAAGTTGTTGGAACAGACTACAAAGAACGTGAAAATGGTGAGGGATCGGTTGCAGGCCTCTTAAAGTAGGCAGAAGGCTTATGCAGACCGAAGGAGGAGACCCTCGAAATTCGCGTGTTCTTGAAGGTGACCCGAACCATTGGTGTGGGAAAGGCTCTCCACTCAAGGAAGCTTTCTCCTAAGTTTCTTGGACTGTACCAAATCTCGAGAAGGATTGGGCCTATGACTTATGAGATTGATTTGCCTCTTTAGTTGGCCAATCTCTACCCAATATTCAACGTATCACAATTGAGGAAGTACGTTTTTTACCCATCGCATGTATTGGAAGTCAAGGATGTACAAATTAGGAAGGATCTTACGATGGAGGTACCAACGGTTGCTCTCGAGGACCGTAGGGTAGAGGAACGTCGGGGAAAACCAGTCAGTCTTGTCAAAGTCATCTAGAACCGGAGGACAGGTGACCACCCTACTTAGGAGCTAGAGGAGGATCTCAAGAAGTCACATCCACATCTATTTTCCTAGTAAGTCTTAATTTTCAAGGTCAAAAATTTTTCTTGTTAGGGAGAATGTAAGGCCTACTTATTTTTTTGCCCTAAAGGTTTAAGGGCCTAGCCTCATCTGTTGGGCTTAAGGGCCAACCTATAGGGGTCCCCCAAGGACTCCCTTTCAGTCTCTTCATTTTCTATTCTACCCACTTTGAAAAAATAGTCCCTTTGCTCACTTCTTTTTTCCCTCAACAGAGCTCTGGTAGGGTTTGGAACTCATTCGTCTTCAAGCTAGCTTAACCCCATTTCTACTCCACGTAAGTTGGTTTTCAACCCATATCCACTCCTCTCTAGTCTTATTTTCGTGGTGCCAACAGAGGTTCATCTTGATAACCTTGTTTTCTATCTGTGCCAATGTTTTCCAGCTCACGAATCTGCTCCTAGATTTGTAGTGCCCATTTGCTTGGGTGTCGGTGCATTTTCTAGCATTTTCCAGGTAAGGGAAGCTAGGGTTCCTTGTATTTTCCTAATGTATGTCTGTTTTTTGTTTTGTTTCGAGTTCGTATGGCTTGGATGATACTGTGGTTATATGGAATACCTTGTTATGTTGTTTGGGATTGAATGTATGGCTGATGCAGGTGAGAACAGTGGCGAGAACTTGTATTCTCGCCCAAGCAGGCTTGTCTCGCCTAGGCAAAAATAGCAGAAACTAGCCCAGGTTTCTGCTTGAGCTCTTGCTGAGGCAAGAGGGGCTCGCCTAGGTGAGAACTTGTGGGAATTGATGTGTTTCGCTTTAGTACTAGCTTAGGCGATGGGCCTCTCTTTTGAGTGAAGGGTTATCTCGCTCAGGCGAAGAGATCTCGCCCAAGCGAGAATTTGCGAACATGTTAATATGTATGCATTATCTATTTGTATAGGCTAGAATTGATGAGCTTGGTATGATTATGCGTATGACACATGATTGGATGGTTGGTTAAATATTGGCATGAGATTGGTATGCATGATAAATCTATAATTGGTTGGTGAGACATGGCTATGGTATGGGTAGGACATATTTCCATGAACCTCTTGGTGAGAGTTCATGGTGGTGCCTCATATAATGGACGTAATTCCATGAACCTCTTGGTGAGAGTTCATGGTGGTGCCTCATGTAATGGACGTAATTCCATGACCCTCTTGGTGAGAGCTCATGGTGGTGCCTTAAGTAATGGACATAATTCCACGAACCTCTTAGTAAGGTTTCATGGTGGTGCCTCAATATATAATTAAGAATTGCATCCTGAAGCTCTAAAGAGACAGTTAGTCTTACGTAGAGCGTATTGACTCAAGTGGTGAGAGTAGCAGGAGGCCCTAATCTTTTGCAGGATAATGGCCTTAGATGTTTGAAGGCTAACCTTGTACGTGGTAGGGTGAAACCCATTGGCAATGGCTTTGTAGAGCAGTAGAGGCCACCACAAGTGCAAGCATATAGTGAATCCAACTGATTATATTTATCCGGATATTTGAGTCTTATAGTCTTGCCAGGTTTCTATCACATGTTGGGTTGATTCATGTATTATTGACTTTTAAATTGCATGCTCAATTGTATGATAAAACCTTTTTACTCTAGCTTACCCTTTATGTTTGCTTGTGTGTTTTGTGTGTGGTTTTCCCCTTTTGCGATGATCATCAATTTATTGATGTGAGCAGATGTGGGAACCCCTCGTGATCATTAGGGTGATGGAAACTCTACTGCATAGCTTATCTTAGGATGGATCCCCTTACTCCAAGTTTTCTTTTAAGGCATTGTGGCCTATGTACTATCTTGCTCCATAAGCATGTATTTTGGATACTATTAAACTTTTATTTCATTTTGTTAATGGCATTGAAGTGTGCCTTAGTTTTTCACTCCAAGTATTTCAAATAATTGTAAGGAGTGATATTTCTACTCCATGATAATGCCCTTTATATTATTTTATGTGATGTTTCATTTAATTAAGGTTATTTATTAAATGAGACGTTACAAAAATAAAGTTTATTCAAAAAATATAAAATTTAAATTAATGTAAATATTAAATTTTAACTCACATTAAAATAAATACATAGTAAAAAATAGAATGCAAAAAAAGGTCAGGTAGTCGAAGAGAGGGGGTTAAATTGTGTGTAATTTTTTTTTAAATTTTTTGCAAAGTTGTATCTAATAAAATGATAACAGACACAAGTTTTAATGTTAATTTGCAAAAAAAAATCTAAAATCTTAGCATTTTAAAACTCTCTTTTGTTAGTATAGATTTAATAACATGCAATAGATAACAATTAAGAGGAAGAAGAATATAAATTGTATAATTTTATATTGGTTCATCTATAAACACAAATAATGTCTGATTCTTTTATCAAATTGATCAAGTTTCACCAAGAATACTAATGCTACAAACTTACAAGTATTGTTTAAACCTCCACCACTCTCGGATAAAACAACCCCAATATTATTTGGACACTCGCTCAATCCTAACTAAAATCCAAGTATTATATGAAGTGCAATCACTCCTAACTAAAACTCAAGTATGCTTGGAACAACCATTACTCTTGACTAATAACATAAAATAATATTTAAAATGTAGTCAATTTTGGCTAAGAGTTGAGTACTATTTAGAACACACCCATCCTAACCAAAGGGTTTATAAGAAATAGGTGATCTAAAAGATCACCATGTTTTTTTACTATATAGAGAAAAAAATCTAGCTATGAATAGAAGGATAAAACATTATTCTAATTTACTAAATAAACATAAATAATGGTTTTTATAAATTCTGTGATATGAAGACTTCAAATGCAAGCCATCCTAGGTTCATCATCAAACATGAGGACTATTGATATGAAGTGTGAGTCTTCATAAAAAAGGATACACTAAACATTCTTATATTATATGAAATTTTTCTTGCAAATTTGTTAAAAAAAATTATAAGAATACTTTTTTTTACTATTTTTTCTAAGAATTTTGATTGGTAGACAATTCCTTCGTGGGTAATTATTTCCTACAAAATTATAAAATTTGTAAGTATTTCCTACAAAATTTGTTGTGAAAAGTGTTTTATACAAAATATTTTGCAAAAAAATTGGTACCAATTTCCTGCAATTTTTTTTTCATAACAAAATTTATAAGTATTTTTCAAAAATAAAATTCAAAACAAAATTGGCAGGAAATATGAATTTTTATAATAATGATAGATTGTTGAACTTGAAGAGAAAACTAAAGTCTCGAATAAAAATGCTTTTGATGGTTATTGAGTCTTAGCTCTTATTATATGTTGTTTAGGTCCTTTACACAATGTATTCACAAGTTTATTTTGTTCCCATATATAGCGAATATCTAAAACAATTTAACGAAAAATATTTTTTTAAAAAGAAGAAAAAAGGATAAATGGCTCTAATTAAATTGTTCATGAGAGGTTCAACATAATATATTTGATTATTAGTTGTGTTAACCGGCTAAACAGAAATAAGTGTTGTTAAGTCTTTTCAAAGTTCTCAAAATACTAATTAATTACACTCTTTTATAATCGATTAAATGAGTTTTCAATAATTATGAAGAGTATATTTAATCAATTAAATTTTTCCATAACAAATTAAATCAAAGAGACATTGCATTTGTTTTTTAAAACAAGATAGAATAATTGCTTAAGAACTTGATTTAATCAATTTAAAGTTTTAACTTCAGTTTTTAAATCGGCCTTTTTAGTACTTTATAAGTAGAGGAGAAATCTCAATTTTTCAAATAACTTTACAATTCATTTGAGTGAATTCAATTGAGATTTACATATATGTTTTAATACATCGAAAGTGATTTCAAATATTTGCAAAGAAATCGAAGGTTGCTTGCAAAAACTTATTATTGATTGTGGAACCAATTTTTCTAAGGTTAAAAAACTTATAACTAGGTGTAGAACATTTTTATCTGAACCCGCATAAACCCTTTTGTGAGTTCTTGCTTTTTATATTCTTTAATTGCATTATTTTTTCCATTTCTTGTACCTTTGTTCTCAATTTAGTTGGATTCTGATCTTCTAACTAAAAGTGTCCTAATTAGAATTTTAAAGGAATCTTTTCAGAAAAAAAAGTATCAAACCTATTATTGCCTTTACTCTTGTTTTAACTTAGCCATCCATTCTTTTCTTACACATTTCTTATCAAACAAATAGATCGTAACTGTGAAAACAGTTCAAAGCACAAGAAAGGAACAATTGAATTTTGTTTTCAAATTTTTTAAAGATTTTTGTAATGTACCTTATGATATTAAACAATGAAATAATGGTTTTGGGTTAACAAATGCACTATTAAATATTTTTCTTAAAAGTTAGATGCAATTTTGAATATGATATATAGACCGTCAAAAATTCTTTTTAAAACTTAATTTCGCAAAACTCACTTTCGGAGATTAGTTATATTTAAATGTCATGCAATTTAAGAAGACGATAGATACATAGGTTTTACATTGTATTTTTATACTATATTGTTGGTGAAACATAATTTATTCATACATTTATGAGGCTTGAATCTTATCTTACCCAACCTGGGAATCCCTTCCTTAGACGGACATTCTTCCACTATAGACGGGTAGTCTTCGCATGCTTTCGTCGAGTAGGACATTGGAGAGAGATTACCTATAGAAAAAACTCTAACGATCAAGTCAGAGAGAGCTCTCAAAACTCAAATATCAGTTTTTGGTATTAATGAATTGCATACATTTAATTGTTGGGGTCCACCTATATTTATACAATATTAATCATAATTTACCTGGTTTATGGGCTGGACCTCTATTGAGCTTATATGGGTCGTGTCATGGCCCACGCATCAGGCTTATGAGCTGATCGTAATTGGGAAAATATTGAACGTTGGAGAAGATCAAAATTTAAAAGATTCCAAATCAAGCTCGTCACAAAGTTAAGTTGTAACTTGTGTGCTTTAACTATAGTCTCTTACTTTTAGAGTTTTCTTGTTATATCAAAGAGTTGTTAATCTTAAGAGGAGATTAAGAAGGTGAAACCTGGAGAGGTAGAAACTCGTCATAACCTAGAAAGGTAGAAAATCGTTGTATGCTTGAAAGGTAGAAACTCGTTGTAACCCTGAAGATGGTGATGCTCATGTGGGTCAAGAGTGTTGATTAGTTGAGTATCTTAAGCGAGATTCTTAAGAGACTAGTCGTAGCCCTTATGTTGAGGGTGAACCAGTATAAATTATGTGTGTGCTTTTCTATCCTTACATATATATTTTGATAACCTGTAGACATTTTAAACTTTTTGCATATGTATATAATAATAAAATAAGAATATATATAAGGAATAAATAACACATAAAATTGATATTGGTTCACCTTCAATGCAACGACTACGTTCAATCTCTTAAGCAACATACTTAAGATATTCCACTAATCAAATGTCTCAATTTGGTTACAAAATGAGTATCACCCTCTCTAAGTATCACGAGTATCAACCTCTCCAGGTAACAAGTATAAACCTCTTCAAGTATAACATTTTTAATCTCCCCTAAGATCAAGAACTCCCAAATGGAGTAACGAGAAACACTTTCAAAGTAAGATAATACAATCAAAGCTCACTTGAATATGCTTCATAAAAGGCGAAATATTTTACAATGGCTAACCACACACATTGTTTTTCATGACTAATTGAAATTGATTTTATAAGCCCACACACATTGTTTTTCACGACTAATTAAAATTGACTTTATAAGCTCAATATCTTTCTTTGTTTCTTATTTCCTAAGTATTTTACTTTCTACTAGTGATCATTATCTCTCTTCTTCTTCACCTTGGTCTTTGTATTTACAAATATGTTGAGGAATATAACCATTAATGTGTCTTTATATCTAAATTTTCTCTATTTAATTCTCTAAATATTAATATCTTCATTTTTCTTCCCTATTTGTAATCCTTCTTTAATTCTCAACGTTCAAAAACTATCTACCAAAGAAAACTTAGGAAATAAATTATGTAATATCTCATTAGTAGTATTATCAAATATAATTAGATGTAATCAAGATAAATCAAATCTATAATCATGATGAATGGTAAATAAAATATACAATTCAAATATAGTTAGTCATTCATATAATATTTCTACACATATATAAAATTATCAAATTAAATTTAAAGTAATTTCAATTTTAAGAGTATAATTTCTTTCATGAAATTCTTCAATTCAAATTTAATTATGCAAATCATAAATTATAAAGCAATAAAATAATTAAGAAGTTGAGGCAGAATGTGTTAGACGAGATCTTATAGACGAATAACTTAACTATCTTTTGATTAGTTTATCTTTTTACATCGTCTGATGCTTGTAGCATCTTATTCTTGTAACTTGTAGTGTCTTATGCTTGTAGCTTTAACATCTGATAGTTTTGAACTTACATTGTTCAATCAATATCAAATGCAAACTTGATAAAGCACACATAGTCATTTCAAGCATATGTAATATATTTGAATAAATCATTAATTCCATACTCAAACAATTTATCAATAGTAACGAATTCATTTCTATTATAGTTTATATACTCAATAGCTTAACAACTTGGAGCTTTGATATGCAAGACTAAACATTTTATATGAATAAGCACATATATATTTATTTTCATATAATGGTTGTTATCCTCGCGACTATAAGACTTTTTGTCATACTATAGTCTTTGTATCACCAAAACTACTCAGACCTCTTGTCTAAAGGGTTAAACTGTATTGTCTGACCTAAAAAATCTTATAAAATGATGTTTAATTTCAATATGTTTGGCCCTAAAATGCAAGATGGGATTTTTGGCTAAGTAAATTGTAGCACTAATATCACAAAAGATAGGGATGTTACTCTCACGGATGTTGTACTCTTCCATTTAATTTGTGATATATAAGATTTAAAAGCAATAATTGGTAGTTGATATATACTTAATTTTTGTGGTTGATATCACAATTATACATTGCTTCTTACTACACCACGAGACTAATTCCCTTCAATAAAGTGACATTTTCCACTTGTGTTTTCTCTCTCAATTTTGCCCCTTGTGTTTTTAGTATCACAATATCCCTGCAAAGAATAACTTTTTCTTTTTTTGTAGCAAAGATCAAGGTTAGTAGTGCTTTTCAAATATCTAACAATGTGCTTAACAACACTTAAATGTACTTATCTTCGATCTTATTGGAATTTGGCATATAAGTAAACATTAAACATTATGTTAGGTCTACATGTTGCAAGATATAACAATGATCCAATCATTTTCTTGTACTTGGTGTGATATGCAAATTTTGATTCTTTTTCAATCTTAGGGATGTGTTTGGATGCATGGGGTCTTAATTTCTTTTTCATCATCTTAGTTAAATTTGTTTAGAAGTTCTTTTACATACTTCGTTTGATGGATAAAGATGTAATCCTTAGCTTGCTTAATTTCTAGACCAAAAAAATATTTAGCTTTCCCATCATACTCATCTCAAATTCACTCTTCATTAATCCAAAAAATTCCTTACATAAAGATTCATATGTGGAACCAAAGATAATGTCATCCACATATATTTGTAATAAAATTAAATCATTTGAGTAATTTTTTCTAAACATGACTTGTCCTTCAGTAAAGCAATTTTCAATTAAAAAGATACTCAATCTTTAATACTAAACTCTAGGAGCTGACTTTAGACCATATAATTCTTTGTTAAGTTTGTAGACAAAATGAGGGTGTGTAGTATTTTCAAAGCTTAGGGGTTGTCCTACATAGACTTTCACTTTGATATAGCCATTTAAGAACGCACTTATGTTATCTATTTTGTATTGTCTAATATTACTATATGCAACATACAATAATAGTATGAGAAATGCTCCTATGCGTGCAATAGGTGCATAAGCTTCAATGTAATTTATACCTTCCTGTAGTGAGTAACCTTTAGCTATTAGTCTAGCCTTCTTTCTCACAATCATACCTAGTTCATTTAGTTATTCATGTAAACCCATTTAGCTCCTATAATGATCTTCTTTTTAGGTGGACTCACCAACGTACATACTTCATTCTTTTCAAATTAATCCAACTCTTCTTCCATTTCTTGAACCTAACTTTAATTTTATAGAGCTTCATTCACGCTTTTAGATTCAATTTGAAATATTTGCTTCTTGATCCTTAAGCTTTGATCTTGTAATTACTCCTTTCTTTGGATAATCTATTATTACATCTATTGGATGATATTTCTTCAAATGAGTTGAAGGTTTTATTTCTTCTTAAAGAGCGTTTGGTGTGCTATTTTGGGTGTCGTCTAACATTTCTTCCTTTGTCTCATTTAATGGTAAGTCGTCTATTGTTGGGATGTCTACTAAAGTGTCTAGTCTTTGTACCTGCATGTCAAAAACCAATAGAGTCTTCCAACTCTAATAATTTCTTATCAAGCTCATAATCATGAAATCTCGCATGTATGACTTCTTCCACTGTACACGTCCTTGATTTGTATACTCTATAAGCTTTAGACATCTCTAAATAGCCAAGTACGATTCCTTCATCACTTTTAGAATGAAACTTTCCTAAATTATCTTTTGTATTTAAAATAAAATATTGAATCCCAAAAGGATGAATGTAGGAAATGTTGGGCTTCTTGTTCTTCCACAATTCATATTGGGTCTATTTTAGTAACGGTCTAATGCAATTTTTTTTTTTGCAAATAGCAAGTTGTATTCAATGCTTTTGCCAAAAATGTTTAGGTGTGGACTTTGCATTAAGCATTATTCTTGTCATCTCTTGTAAAGCTCAAATTTTCCTTTCAACAACACCATTTTGTCGTGATGTCCTTGAAGTGGAAAAACTATGTTTTATTCCAAAATTTTCAAACAATTCACAAATATTTTCATTTTGAAATTCCCCACCATGATAATTTCTAACAGAAATGATAGATAAGCCTTTAGTCGCTTTGAATTTGTTTCAGAAATTTGCTAAAGATTTTATAAGACACATCCTTATAACTTAAGAATTTCAGCCATGTTCATCTGGTGTATTAATAAGTGTCTAGAATACGTAAGGTTTCCATATAAATTTGATACTTATCATGCTTTAATTGATCATATTTTGTTAGTAAACAACCCATTTTAGCTTATAATTACAGAATGAGGTATTAAAAAGAAGAAAAATAAGAAATTGATGAATTTTTTACGATTTTCCAGCAATTTCTTGAAGAATTAAAAATGATGCAGCTGAGCCCTAAAATCCATGGCTGAACTCTAATAAGGCGGTCAAGGAAGGATCCAAAATATAACTTTTGGAGCTAAGCCACAACAAAATGGTGCTCAACACTTAAGGTAATGCATGGCTGAGCCACGAGAGATATGCTCAACACTTAAGGCAATGCATGGCTGAGCCACAAGAAAATGTGTTCAGCACTTAAGGCAGTGCATGGCTGAGCCACGAAAGAATGGGCTCAACACTTAAGGCAGTGCATGGTTGAGCCACAGGAGAGTGTGCTTAGCACTTAAGGCAGCACATGGCTGAGTGCCAAAGGTTGGGTTGAGCACCGCCCAAAAATTTCTATAAACAAAGACCTTGGGTCTTCATTCTAGGCATTGAGTGGAGGCTCCACAATGTAGTAGCAGGATAGAATAAGGTTTGTGAGGCACAAGGGAGGTGCTCTTAGTGTAGATCTTATGTTTAGATGTTGCTGGAATTGCATTCTAATATTCTATAAGTAGTTGAACTCCCTCGTGTCCAGGTTTAATGTAATCAATTCTGATTCGATTCACTTCTACTTCTTGGGTATTTATCTTTGCTTTCATTCAATTGTTTGTAGTTTGATTTATACTTAATGATGACTTGATCACTCATCTTTTTTCACGGGTTTGATTTGAGTTGGAAGATTGGTTTCAACTTGTGTGGATGAATTGACGACTCATCCTATTTTACTGGTTGGTATTGAGTTGAAAGACTGATCTCAAACTAAGTTCCAATCAATCATCATACATGTACTAGTTCTAATTCAATAGCTAGAGGGGATGCTGGAGGAGAGAGTCTTGCACATTAAAGCAAGGACTCATTCTACAAGGGGTTAAGGAACCACACTAGGTTTGGAGTCCTTAGGTTCTAATGTATGAGGGATGAACCTAGATCTACATAGAAAGAGTACTCTTAGGAAATTGAATGATTTGCATAGTAAGTAAAAAAGATGGTAGTGGTGTAGTAGAAGAAGATGAGATGAAATCAATTCATAGCCCCTACTTCACTCAATCTATCTAATAACTACTATTTATTTTTACTTGCACTCCCTTCCACAAACATAAAACCCAAAAATCAAACTACTAATATACTTGTTAAATCCGTACGGATACGACACTTGTTGATACTACTACGTACTAGTACACTTGGTGGGAAATGGTTGTTGTGAAATAGTCATCATGTATTCATCAACAATAATCAGACCATATCTTTTACCGATTAAGTACTCGGTTCTTATAGGATCAAATAGATATATTTGTGGCCTTTGAGTGAATATTTCATTTTTTCTTTTGAAAGAACTTTTGACCTACTTTCCCTTAACATATGACTCACAAAAAAGATTTATGTAAATGACAATGTTGGCAAGCCTATCACAAGACTATTTTTATTTACTTGGCCACACTTCTTGTGCCATAGCTAGTGATCCTCTTTTATAGTCATTGGACAAGATACTTTTTGGCCTAAGAACTCACCCATATCAATCCTATACAAGTTGCCTTGTCTTTTAGCGATAAATAAGTGTGTTCCATTATTTTTGTTTATTATGCATTCATCCTTATTGAAGATTGCATCACACCCATTGTCACATAATTGGCTTATGATAAATATGTTGTGATTTAAACCATTAACTAAAAGAACATTACTAATGAATAAAGAAGGTTGGAGACATACCTGACTAGATTTATTAACAGATTTATTACTTTATGTGTTAGGATTTAGATTATTTTTCTTTTCATTACCTGACTAGAGTTTTTTATTAACATATCTGAATATTTTTCATTTATGTTAGTTTGGGTTAGAATTTTATGTAGAGCTTTATTTCCAACTTCTAATTTTTCTATTTCCTCATTATTTTCTATATCTATTGGCTTTTTACCAAGGCTTTCTTTAAAAAGTAGTTCTTTAAGCTCAATATTCTTATAGTTGGTTCCTCTAGTTTTTGTTCTAGATTTATTTTTATTTCATTTAAAGTATTGTTTTCCTATTTCAACTATGCATTCTCGTTAGACGTTTCATTAGACAACATGATTATGCTCTCTAACTCTCTTCAATTATAGTTAAAATTTCTTTTCAGGGACTTATACATTTCTATTATAGACTACTTCATAATAAGCTTGTCTAACTAAGTCAAGATAATAAATATTTACCTCTTCCCCATTAGAGTCGTCTGATGAGTTGCAAGCATCTACCATAAGTCCAATGTGAGCTTTTTCAACTTCAGAGTCAAACAAGTCCAAATCTTCCCAAATCACCATGAGATTTTTGTTTGTCTTTTTCTTTTCCTTTTCTTTATTTAGCTAAGGACATTCTAATTTGTAGTATTTAGGATTTTTGCATTCATAGCAAACAATCTTTTATTTGTCTTTATCTTTGAATCTTCTGCCTTTAACATAACCTAATTTTGTTATATTTCTTTTAAACTTTCTTATCATAAGAGACAATTCTATATCATCCTATAATTCATACTCGTTTGGTTAATCATACATTCCTTCAAGCGATCAAGTTGAGTTACTCTTCTTGCTTCTATGATATGTCTTTAAAGCAAGGCTCATGCTTTTAGTTTTCTTCTTGTCTCCTTGCAATACCTATTTGTGTACAATAGGATGCCCACTAGTTCTTCTAGGGACATCTTCTCCATATCTTTTAAAGCTCTTAATGTGTTCTCCACTTTGGAGGTATAGTGCATAAGACTTCATCATTAGGAACTAGAGCTAAGTGTCATGAAAATTTCTATAAATAGAGACCTCATGTCTTAGTTTTAGGCATTGAGTGAAGAAGTAAATAAGTAGTAGTGGAGTAGGAATACAATGTTTTAAGGCTAGAGAGATATTGTCCATATTGTAAATATTGTATAATTAGCTGCTCTAGGATTTGATTGCAACATACTACTCATCGTGAGTAGTTGAGCTTCCTTGTGATTGATTGATGGATCACTAATCTATTGATTTGGTTTATACTTAATGTTTGTCTCAAGGTACCCCTTAGAGCATGATCTAGTTGTTAGGAGCTGCAAGAATGAGTTTTCAACAATTGAACTAACTAAATCAAACCATATAGTGAAATTTCCCAGGGCCCAGGGCTCAAATTGTGCGTTTGGCTCGCACTATTCTGACTTTTAATGCAAATGTTCAACAAATTTATTTCAACGAATTGAGTACTTGATTTAAACTTAGATAGGCATTAAATGGGGAATTTGTGTGTTCTTGTCCTTAGAGAATAGGAAAAGCGATATTCATCACCAAATGACCAATAAGACTATCTACTTAAAGTAGGGGTATGTCTAGTTGTGTCGTCAAGAGGTACATGGTTGTTACGATATTTATTCATGTACAACTTGAGTCTAGCCTCCACTCCTTTCAATACTATTTATCTAAATCCAAAACACTCAAAAAGTAACCACTAATATACTTGTTAAATCCTTCTAGATATGATAACTCCCATTCTATTGTACTATAACTAACATATTGCACTTGCCACTAAGTCAAATAGTTGAATAACTCTTTTAAAACTTGATATTGTGTGATGTTGGGGCTTAAGCTGAAATGGACATAAAATTATCAACCAAAGTTTCCCATCAATCGTCCAACTCACTACATGGTAGCATGTCTCCCTTGTCATCTAGTACCGAAAGAATGCCTTTTCGATATTCAGTGGATCCATATTCACTGCTTCAAGATAGGTCAGTATTTTTAGTTTCCATAAGTCATATTTTTCTCCTTTGAACAAAGGTGGGTGATGTGTTGCTTAACCATCTTCTTCCGTTCAATTGCTTAGATCGACCTTTCTTCCTAGTTAAGGAATTCCCCAAGAAGTAGGCTCTTATACCACTTATTGGTGCAATATGGCTCTAGAAAGGGATGAATAGATCCTAGACTTTTTTCCTAATATAACACAATATGAAATAAAATAGTAAATAGATCAAGCATAAAATAGATTTTTATACTAGTTCACCCTTAATTTTTTGGCTAGGTCCAATTCTCTCTCAAACACATTACTTAAGAGGTTCAATGATCAGAACATTTGATTATAATAAATGTCATCCTTTCCAGATTACACGAGTATCAATCTATTTAAATATCATTCTTAATCTCCTCTGAAATTAAGAACTCTCAAATCAAATTATTAAGTTTCTTAAGTATAAATATATTGATTAAACTTCTCAATATCGTAAAATCTTATTCTTTAAATGGAATGATTCAAAGAACATTTGTAATTTATTTTAAAGTTTTAAATAAATGAGAAAATTTTTATAATTTATATTCAGCCACGGGAGAATTCTTCTGATAGATATATCTTCATTAAATCTTCTATTATACATTTATAATGTCTTCTTATATGTTCACTTGTTTTTAGAAAACTTTTTTCTAAAACACGCTTTTACTCATAAACCATACAATAAAACCAAATACTCATCTATTTTTCAAGAAAAAAAAAAAAAGAGTTCTATTCACCTCTATTCTAAAAATTTTTGTTATTTTAAATGGAACTTACATTTTTTCCGAAAATAATAAGATTTAATCATTATTATTATCTTCAATGCAAACACCTTGATTTAGTTTGCTTGTAACTAGAAAAAATTTAGGATGCATATTTAACAAATTAGACACTCTCTTATTCAATTAAACTATTTTTAAGTAGTGCTCACTTTATGTTTAATTGGAAGATCAAAACTCAATAACTGTTGTTTTTTTAACATTTAATTGTTAAACATTACGTGATATAGCCCTCGCATATGGACTAGTTGAGTGGCTGGAATTGACTCATTGCTTGTACTTGGAATCTTTCAATAATCCCCCAAGGTTGACTTCTACTAGGGTGTCTCCCATTCTATCACTTTTATTTATTTAGTTAATGGGGAAAAACCTTTAGTTAATTTTCTTTTCAATATTATTCAAAATAAAATAACTTCTTCATATTTAAAAATCAAATAAAAAAGTAAAGAAAAACATTAATGAAATCACTTTTTAACTACCAATGTACACCTTTATTTTTCTTTTAACATAAATCATATAACTATATATTATTAATACTCAATAATAGTAAGTTAATTGGTAACCAACGTTCAGTTTGTATGGGAGAAGATGAGGAATGTTAAATGTGATTAAGTCTCGGATCAAATGTTAGTCTTATTATGGGTTAAAAGTACTGAAACTCGTGGAATTATTTCCACTTGAAAATCCAAAATCTAATTAAGATTATTAAAACTAATAAAAACACATACACTTATATACACTTATATGTGTTTACTTCTTTCTTTTAATAATAAAAAACAATAAAATTATTATTATTATTATAATTATAAAATTAAATATAATCAATGTTTACAATTTTAATTTAAAAGAATAGTTAAATTTAAAATAAAAATACTTTAATAAAAAATATCAATTTCAAAAAACAAAATACTAAAGGTATAAAATTGGCAAAGTAATTATTTTATTTGAGAAAACAGAATAAATATAAAAATAAAATTACATAAAAAAATGGGAAATCTCTTTATATAATATGTATATATTACCATGAAAGTTGACCTAAAATAACAAGGAAATGTTATATTCTGTGGTGTGACAAAAGATTGTATTTATTGGTATATTGATACATGTAGATAAAATTCGTATCAGATAGAAAATAAATATTATAATTGAAATCTAATATAAGATATAAAAATATTTTTATATTAATATATTAACGAAACAATATATATATATATATATATATATATATATATATATATATATATTTTTTTTTTTATATATATATATATATATATATATATATATATATATATATATATTTTTTATAATATTTATATATATATATATATATATATATATATATATATATATATATATTTCACTAAATATATCTTGTATTTTTCACTAAATTGTATAAGATTTATTTATTTCTATATAAAAGTGCAATTGTTATTAAAACTACAAATATTTGCTAGGTTGTGACAATTTTTTTTTTTTTAAATACTCGGTCCTTGTTTGATACATCATGACAAAGAAATAAAGATGAGAATTATTGTGGAAAGGTATTCCTTTATATCGATATGTATTGGAAATGCTACAATAGATAAAGAAAGAAAAATTATGTCTTTTTGTCTGAAGAAGAGAAAAGATGTGTTAAAAATCCTAGAATGAAGAGTGGAAGATTTTGATTTTGATTTTCTATATTAAGGTACTAGTGTAAATATATTATTGGGTTAAATATGTTTTTGGTCCCTTAAGTTTCAGCGAAAATTGGAATTAGTCCCTCATCAAAATTTTTGACTAATTTAGTCCTTCATCTTTCAAAATGCGTGAATTTAGTCCTTTTAACCAAATTTTGTTAAGTTTTTTTGACGTTTCAAGCGCATTTCATGATAGTATTTAAATTATTTACACTGTTTGACACATTTTTGTTTCAATGTTAAGTTAAATACTATCATGA
>Ga0209589_1004064_pt1 | contig 25421 bp, 10 predicted proteins | sample CowpeawhiteBW_FD_187525 | JGI IMG/M metagenome (GOLD analysis project Ga0209589, IMG submission 187525) | Root nodule microbial communities of legume samples collected from California USA - Cow pea white BW (SPAdes) (version 2) | ecosystem: Host-associated > Plants > Roots > Nodule | place: USA...
CTTTGCATGGTTGGTGATTCAAAGCTTCTCTTGGACATTGATGCAGTTATCTTGGAGTATTCTAGTGTACAAAACTTTTGAGGATTGAAGCTCAAGATTTGCGGTTTCATTGGTCTGTATACATAAAGCAGGAGGTTTTATGCTTTTTGATCTTTATGTTCAATTTTGGCAGTGGCCGTGGAAAGGCTTTTGATATGAGAAATGATAGAGAAAAAACAAGAGGGCGTGGTGGGGAGAGTGGCTCAGGAAAGGACAAAATCGACGCTCTTGGTAGGCTCCTGTAAGCATTACTTCTCTCTGATAATTTCTTATTTTTCATAAACATTGTCTTTGTTTTCTTTCTTCACAGCTACCAAATGTGAGTTTCATCAATTGTTTTTTGTTTTTGTTTGAAAAATACAGTGGCATTGTCATTCTTTTTCTGTGTGGAAAGAACTTTGGGAAACATATGGAATTTGTTTGCTTTCAGATTTCAGCATCATAGCTGTTTTGTGCTTGATCTTCTAGGAAGTAAATACTCTCAATTTATCTCTGTTTAATATGTGCAGGACACGAATTTTGCGACATATGGCATCTGAATTGAATTTGAAAATGCGAAATGATGGTTTTGTGAAAGTTAATGATTTGCTAAAGCTGAATATGAAGACATTTGCTAATATTCCATTGAGATCGCACACTGTTGATGATATTAAGGAGGTAAAATATTTTCATATATTTCTCTGTTTCAGCATTCCAATTTTGTCCTGCCTTGTCAATACCGTTTATTTTGTAGTTAGATTCTTGAGTCACATTATCTAAGAAGCATATGGGTGAAAATATAAAAAATAAGGATATAATTATAAGATTGTCATATTGTTGATAATAGATTACCTCTTCAATTTTTATTGTTATGAAGCATAAAAGATCACTTCATTGTATTGTGTCAAAGATAAATTCGTTGTATTTATTTACTAGCATCCTTTCTCACTTCTGTAGAATTTTAGAAGATTGATATTTGTCTTTCTCTTGTAAAAGTAGTCAGAATATGGCTAACAGCTTAAGAATGTACCTGATCTATCATTTCTGCTTTCAGCAACTAATTCTGGTATGAGTTAATAATTTAAGAAATTGACTAGGAACATTAGCATGGTATTTTTCTGTCATGCAAAGAATTTACATGTTGAGTATATTAGTGGTTTAGACCTACTCTTAAATTTCAACTTAATTTTTAGTACTGTACGTGGCTTCTGTTGCCTTTGAATGACTATTTATGCTTATATAACCTCTTTTTGTCTAAGTTATACCTATTTGTATTTGGTTTTATTTTTTCATTCTTGTAAACAACTTGTTGTAAGTCCATCTCATTATAATGCTAATTAACTGAAAGAAAAACATTTTATTCTAAAATATCTTTTGGTTACTCTCTTAGGCTGTTCGAAGAGATAATAAGCAACGGTTTAGCCTCATGGAAGAGAATGGGGAACTATTAATACGTGCAAACCAAGGCCACACTGTAACGGTAGGGTATTCCTCTTTATCAAGCGGTGACAGCTTCATGTATTCCATCTACTTTTGAAGTGTTGAAGAATCAATTCTATACTCTGGAATGCAACATATGGTTATGCATTTAATGTCCTGTTAAAATTTTCGATTGCCATTGTCATGTTAACGTGCTAATGAAAAACTCAACAATAATGCTTACTGTCTTGTGTTGTACTCTCTTTCCTTTGTCAACTTCCTGAGTTTTTTGTTTTCTTTATAAGAACGCTAATATGACTTCCATGACATATTCATTTCTTTCATGGTTACATGAAGTCCAAAGTACTTTTAGATACAATATTTTTACTCAGTTCTGAAAATAACACATTTGTCATGTGAGTTCGTTTCTTTATGCCTTTAGACTGTACAGTGCAGCTAGGCATGTGAACATAATCAAATGGGACAGTCTGTTTTATTCTATTCACTTTGGCTTATGGTCTGTTCTCATTTTAAGCTATACAAGACATATTATGCTTTTCTAACAGAACTCGTATATTATGCTTTTTCCTGTTCCAACCTGTTTAAACAATGCCTTAAGGTTGATGGAGATATACTAACACCAATAAATGTTTATAATAAGTATTATCAATGGTTTCTATTGTCAATGAGCTAAACCTTTTTTAACCCTGGGCTGCATATTCCCTTAATATATCTTTAAAATTTCCAGTCAAGTGACGGGAAAAAATTATGCCTGTTATGTTGTCCGCAGCCTTGCCAAATTCTGTTGCTTGTCTTTTGCATATGTTTCACTAATACTTCTGTTTCCAATTTTTTAGCAGTTAAAAATAGTAGAGTAATGTTGTCACTTGTGTTATGTTGAACTTTTGAATCTTGAATTCATTTAATTTTGTCCATCTGCCCTTACAATACAATTATTGACTTTTCATCTGCAGACTGTTGAAACTGAAAGCTTATTGAAACCAATCCTTTCAGCTGAAGAAGTTCCAGGTGCATAATCATTAGATTTGGAATTTTTTAACTAGACTCAAGCTATGATGAACGCTGTACATAGCAACACACTAAGTTCTGTATGTTATGATGCTATGTACATATTTATAATTTAAATTTATCTCTTTAATGGTGGATATGTTACCAAACTTAGTGTTTTCCAACAACCTGGTATTATATTAACAAAATTCTAATTACTTAAGATCTGTACATCTGCCTTTTCAACTCATTCTGTGAATTTTATCTCTTTCTGTATTTATATTTTATTTGTTTCATTTACTTGATTTTGTGACTGCATGCAGTTTGTGTGCATGGAACCTACAGAAAGAACTTGGAATCAATTCTAGGATCTGGGCTGAAGCGCATGAAAAGATTGCATGTTCATTTCTCTTGTGGTTTACCAACAGATGGAGAAGTAATTAGTGGTAACGTGATATACTATTTAAATACTGTAATCAAGGCCAGTTCCATGAATTCTCATCAAACATTAGTAGTAAATTTCAGTTCCTATCACTCCTCTTGGCTAACATGGGAATTATTATGTTCTGTCACCCCTATCATCCTATGAAATTACTTTAGCATATGAAAGTACGAATGTGTAGCACGATCTTAAGTAGTTTCAGCTATTTCCTTAGAAGCATTAGGTTCTAACAGTTAGGCACTTAGACTTGCTTCCTCAGTGTACCAATTACTCATCTTTTTTATTTTGATTTTCCCAGGTATGAGGCGAGATGTCAATGTTCTTATCTTTATTGACGTCAGAAAAGCATTGGAGGGTATGATATGACAATATTCCAAACAATGTGTTCTTTAATATCCTCATCTTGAAATGTTATTTGTTGTTTGATGATGGTAAGTAAAAGATTACTGATAGCTTCTTTATTTGTTTTTTATCCTATTTCAGAAGGTATGAAGCTTTACATTTCTGACAACAAGGTAATCTTGACGGAAGGTTTTGATGGCGTTGTTCCTCCCAAATTTTTTGAGAAGATAGAATCATGGCCTAGCAGACAACCTATTCCCTTTTGAAACTCTCTTATAGAAACCTAGTAAGTTGAGGATTATTAGATATGATTGTGTAAAACCTCTTACAAGAATTAACATTTGGTTTCTTGTTTCTTTTTTCTTCTTAGAGAACTCAGTCACATTATTTTGGATAATTGAGTTATTCATATATGTAGAGATAGTGTATTATGTACCATATCATTTATATCTTGTTGATTTTTAATTATTTATAGTTAATTGGAAATTATAGGAGCTACCTTTCTAATGACTAAATAATAAATTATTTAGTTTTTGAGTAGTGCAGCTTAGGTATATTTCTTTAAATTTCTTCTCGTGTTAAATAATGTGTAACTAAATGAGTGAAATATTTGTTTAATGGGTTAAGTATGTTTTTAGTCACTGAATTTTGACTCAAAATTGGAATTTGTCCCTGGTCAAAACTTTGATAAATTTTGGTCCCTAAACTTTAAAAATGAATGAATATAATTATTTTAACCTAATTTTGTTAACTTTTTTTTTTCTCGTTTTGAACGCATTTCTCAGTAAATATTGAGTCGAGAATGTGTCAAACGACGTAAACAACTCTAATATTTACTGAGAAATGTGTTCGAAACTTAAAAAAGAATTAACAAAATTGGGTTAAAAGGATTATATTCATTCATTTTTAAAGTTTAGGGACCAAAATTTATCAAAGTTTCGACTAGGGACGAATTTCAATTTTGGACTAAAGTTCAGGGACTAAAAACATACTTAATCCTTGTTTAATTTAATTGGGATGCATTGACAGAATCTCTATCATCGAAAACATAAAAAATTGTGTTGATAATGTAAATAATTTTTATCATTGTTTCTTCATGGATGATAGAGCATAATAAGATTAATTTTTAAAATAATTCTCTTAAAAAAATTCATAGAATTTTGTTTAATAAATTTAAGATTGGAAATGTATCAAAATTGTAGTATTTTTAAATGTATATTTCACAAATCATTTTGTAAAAGTATATTTAGGCCATTTCCATACTTGCATTGAAAAGTCACCACCTAGGCGTCATTTATGTAGAGATTTGGTTAACAATTTATTCCGCTTAGAGTGTTAATACTATATGGATACATTTGGTAGCTAGGATAAGATATTTGTTACAGGAAAAGTATCTATTATGTCATCCCATAAGAGTAGAATAATCAACACATAAAATAAATTTGTTTAATCAGTTGTTTGATATATTTACCTATGATCATTTTATATTTCTCAAATTTTTTGAAGTTTGATAAGAAAAAAAATCGTGTAAGTATTGAAGTGAATAAGCTAAATTTAAAATTTTAATTAATCATGTTTCTTTTATTTTTTTTATATAAATATTTACAAAAAATTCACGCAATATTGATTTGCCTCACATTTGATAGGTCAAAAGTAAGTTGGATTAAGGTGACTGTATAAGATTTGTGAGTTAATGGATATTGAACACCCTGTATAATTCCGGATTTGCAAAGTAGTTCACATAAATTTCAAAAGTAAATTAACAAAATGCTTTGTAATCTTTTAATTCTAATTTGAGTATATTATAAAAAGCCAAAATTTAGTAAATACAACAATTACTGCAAAAATTTTAAAGATTAATTATTTTGCTATTTACTATAAGAAAATAAGAAAAGACATTTTATGAAAAAAAAAATGTTAAAGTAGACTATAAAATAAAATCTGTACTTACAAATATATTATATTAATGAAACGATACTACACAATAATAAAATATAAAAAAAATCAATATAAATTACAAGATGGGACAATACATTTATATCCATATAGAGTGAGTTATGCAAAACAAATTTATGCAAACTGACAGAATTAGTTCTCATCCCTAGTTAAAAATATTAAGGAAATTAGAAAGTCTTTGAAAACATGGCTTCGATGTAACTTAAATTAGAAAAGCATAGACAAACTTTCCACCACAACAAATAAAAATTCTTGAAACAAGAATGATTCAGATTGAACTGAGTGAAAGAGTAAACAAGTGGCCAAACTAAAGAACTTCAAAGAAGATACGGGGTTAGTTCCAATCATCAAAGAAAAAAATTACTTTCAATGATGATTCTGTGAGATTTGTTTCAATTACTAAAGTAAACGAGGTCACAAAGTCTATGAAATGTGTCACTTCTGCCTGAATTTATCATCATATCGTGTCTTGAGATGCCCATCCTTTCTTCTCCAACTCTTGTCGCAGTGCCTGACACCAACCAACATGTTTTCATCAAAACAATATTTAAGGTAAGGACTTGCATCCATTACAAAAGTGTTCTTTATCTCTACCATTTTAAAAAAAACATGTCAATTTATTTCTGATCAGAGACGAATTTTTTGTAGAGATATCAAAATGAATTCTAACACATAAGCCATGAGCCAAACCACGGTCGAGAAGGTTTGGGTTTGAAAAATTCAGTTTTTTTAAATGAGTCAAACTGAACTCGACTCACTTAATCTGATAAACATGTTTGAACCAGGTTGAGGGTGAATCGACCTGTAACTCGCTAACAACCGTCCTTTATGTTTTACCATTTTTTATAAGGTTTTTATTATAATTATTTACTACTATTTATGTAGGTTGACAAGAGTCAATCCACTTTGATGTAATAAATATATAAAATAAATAGGAAAAGCAAAACATCCTTAAGTGAGTCAATCCATTAACTCGCCAATCCATGGTGGGTTGATGTGAGTTACAAAATTTCTGGCTCACTAAAAAGAAAACCGACTCATTTTAGCTCAATCAGTGGTGAACCAACCCGTCTGAGTCAAATTGGCTCACTCTGACACCTCTAATTTACTGAACACATATTTAGTGAATCATACAAAAACTTGAACAAGTATTTGACATGATGAGGGAAAAGGAAGGTTTCTTCCTGCAAACCAAGAATTTCTTGATGTAGCTATAGAGAAAGCACATGATAGGAGGATGAAACAAACCATACCTTTATTCTTTTCCTATTCAGATCAAAATCAAAGTTTCCCATCCGAGATGCAGATCTATACTCCACAGTAGAACCCTTATCAGGTGGAAACCAGAACTCAACATCATCAACAAACTGTTAAAACAAGACAGAGAAAAGGAGAAGGAAATTAGAGATGGCTCTTGATATCAGCCAAAATATTTAAAATGGTTATTTTTGTTTATGATGAGTTTCCTTAGATGTAAGTTGCACATACCCCCAAGATTGAGCTTTGATACTCCACACGGATATAGTCTTCTTCCCTTTCAACTATCCTTGGGGTAAATTTGTCCGGTGTTGTCGATTCAATCTGCAAAAATAAACTGGTTTTCAACTTACATGATTGAAAAAGTGCAAATATCCAACTATTACAACACAGTTATAAGTTACAAATTAGAAAAAGGTTAGCATCATAATCAAAGTTTACATCTAATTTGATCCTACAAAACAGACTCACAATTAAGATGAGCGTTATCTCCACTCAAATAGTTTGATTTAACTAAATCACTAGTTAAAGAAGGATCTTCAACACTGTTTTTGATAACTCTGTTATTAGTGAAATCTTATTGAAAAAGTCCAAGTTATGCAGGTTTCACTCCTAGTTGATGAGTTTCTTTTGTAACTTCATAACTTTCAATAAGTTGTAACCAATAAAGAGAAAAGAGAGTGTAATAGAAATAGTTAGCTGCAAAGTATACTACTTACTAACCCTCCATTGATAGATAAATTGTTATAAATTATGATCTATGTTGATAGAGTAAAGGAAGGAAAAGAAGAAAAAAATCATAATTCGTGATTTCAGTTCAGATAGATTTTCTTACCACGTCTATCAGTTCCTCCATGGCTTCCTCTCTGCTCACAGGATTTTTCCTGCCTTCAGGATTATAGTTCCTGAAGAAGAAAGAAAACAGTTAAACAGAGTGACATCATGATTCATCTATGTCCAATAACAAAGTTTGGAATTTGGTGGGACCATACTCAATACAAAGACCAATCTACAGAAAAGTTTCTTTTGTCAAAAAATAGAAAAGTAAAGATTGCACAACTTTCACGCAGTTTGAAACGTGATAAATTGTTCCAAGTGCACTTTGTTTATTGCAACGTGATTCTCACAAATATTTCATAACATCTTTTGGACTAAATCCAAAAAATACCTAAACCGAGTACTTATCTCCTAAATTCGGCTTACCAGATTGTTCTCAGCACGCAAATTTGACACAACTTGACACTTATCCAAAAATCAAGACTCCAAAGAACAACATAATGGAAAAACATCATATTTGAATAAGCTTGAAAACTAATTAGACTTATAATACAAGTATCTTTGAAGATAACTTTACGATGTTTCTATGAGTTGTTTTCAGTTTATTTCAACAAGCTTTTCGAGAATAGCTTGTGAAAATAGTTCAGAACCTGTATTGGATGAAAATAATTTAATCATAGTACCAACTTATACATAATTACTTACATTACGGGCACTTAATCCATAAACACTGAACTAAGGTGTTTAAGTTGTTTATCTAAACACAACTAAAAACTTGCATTTAATTCACATATTCATATAATAATCCCATAAAACTAATACTAAAATTCAAGTGAGGAAAAGAAGGGAGGTTTTACCAAGGAGGAGCATAATGTGTGCGATCACTGATATTCTCAGAGGTTGATACACAGTTCTTAGTTGCTGGACACAGAGCTAATGCTGGTGGGTTTTTCTGCACTCCAAGATAATCAGGTTTTTTCCCACTGCATGCACCACCAAAACACAAAACCCAGACCAAATTATCTTCTTTAACAACCACCCATTTTCCACCCAAAGCAAAACCAAAACTAAAAACCAAATGGGTGTCAATACCCATCAACAAAATCAAATCTTGAATTAAATTTACACCAAAAAAAAACTTTTTTTTTTTTCAAAAACAGAGGTGGGTTACCTGAAGTTGAAGATAGCACCAATGGTCGCTATTTCACTGCTTCTCAATATGAGTTCTCTGCAAAATACCAAAACAAAAGAAAAAAGTGAATAAATTTTAGAAGATGGTTATGAACAGTCATGAACAATCAATAGATAAGAGTAAGAAAAGCAAGAGTGTGAAGAACCTTCGGTTGATTTGGTCGGTGGGAATATCATCGTGGTGCTTCTGACAGAATAGAATGCGAGGAAAAGAGGAAACTCTGATTCTACCATTGTTGGGTTTGGTGCAAACCTTGAAGTAGCTACAGAAGGAGCTTGAAGGTGTCACTGAAGCCATTGTTTTGTAGGTGAAAATATGAACAAGGTTTGAAAAAATTAAGGAGCTTGGGACTACTTATGATCCGAAATTGAAGAACGTGACACTTAAAATATTAGAGAAGATGTGAATCATATGATGAATAAGGGAAGGTGGACGGTGGGAATCTTCCTCTCAGCACCAATTTTTTTTTTTTTTTTGTGATTTGGATATTAAGAAAAAATATATTTGAATGTTTAATCAAGAAAAAAAGAGGCTTTTGATTCTTCGACTTTTTTTTAGACTTGATTTAAATTGATGAATTCAGATTAATTTTTTAAAATGTATAGTTTTAATTTTATTTTATACTTAAATCTATATTTATGAATACTTTGTTTAATTAATTTCATCTTAATTTTTTAAAAGTTGATATAATTTAATATTTTTTATTAAATTTTTTGAAACGAATCAATATTTTTTATTAAAATTGAAAATTAATATTATAATTATGTTAATTATATGAATAAATAAAATAAATCATCGTTATTAATAACTTTTATAAACTAATAATTTTTTAATGTAGCTGTCATTTTTTCTTTTACATGATAGTTTTTTACTCTGATCAAAAACATAAAAAATTAAAGTATACATTTCTTAATTGTAAAGACTAATTAATTGGTTTTAAGGTACACAAATGAAAATCAAGATTAATAAAAGAAGCAGAAGAAAAAATCGGTTTTTTCCTAATGCAATTTACTTTTGTAATTACTAAAGTAGTACGGAAATTTTAAATATTTCAACAAACGAGAAGTCATGGGATAATGGTACAATTTCACAATGAAGAAATTGCGTCAATATAAGACGACTTGTGTTAAAATGATTTGAAGTCGTGCCAAAATGGTAAGACTTTCTTGTTGATGTGAAGTTGTGCTAAGTAGATACGACTTTAATTGAGTTAATCATCTGTCTAAGCAAGTCGTTTCAATATGACACGACTTCAGTATTAGATTCGTAATGAAAAAGTTGTGTCATATTTGGACAACTTCAGCATTAGATTCGTAATGAAGAAGTCGTATTATATTTGAACGACTTCGGTTAATGCATTTTTTTAGTGATTAATGCACGTTAAGGGATTTGTAGGCTGAGTAAAAGTAATAATTTTTTAGTGATATTAATTTGTTAAATAATAAAGCATATAAGTATTTAAAAATGTTCATGATGATTTTGTTCATCTCAATAGGGCGTGAAAGTTATCTATGAGAGCACGTGCCACAAAGAGATCTTCATCGATGTCGTCTAGGTCTTATTTGAGGGGTCTGAACTAGATTATTGTCATCAATGTCTTCATCTTGTTGTGTTTGGTTGACATCTTCCGACATTTGTGGCGACATTGTAGGCCGATAATATTACTAAAAGGATGTGGGATATGCTGACAGAGGTGTTGACGAAGAAGTTGCAAATACATTTTGTGAAGGACCAGAGAAAGTATCTGCTGACAGAGGTGTTGACGAAGAAGTTGCAAATACATTTTGTGAAGGACTAGAGAAAGTATCTGCTTGTTGAGGAAACATGTTGTATGTGTATAGAACTTGCTACAATGGAGCATTTGAAAACATTGGTTGTGACACATCCAAGTATAGTGGAAAAGACAGTGGTTGAAAACTAGTCTGACCAAGTGACTGGTACTAAGGTTGTTGAACGTACGAAGAAGACCCAACATATTGATAAGGAGTGTTTGATGGAGGTTGGGTAGACTCTTGTGGTGTGTCATACTGTAATATAAAAGGGAAATGTATAGTTCACATGAAAAGAAATCTCAAATAACTTGTTAAAGACAAGTGACTTACATCGTCATCAGAGGATGATTATAGAGGCAAAATGTAACAAATAACATGGTTGATGTACCACTGCATGTATGTTGTTGTGTCATGTAAATGGCCATTACCAGTGAAATTAATATCTTCAATTAAACGATAATAACGATCATTCCACATTCTTTATGTTCTACCTTTCATATCTTTTATGTGAAGCTGATCCAAATTCAAAGGGTTAGTTGGAAAATTTTGGCAAAATCGAAATTGTCACATGAACCGATCAACCTGATGAAATTCCATAGTGGCAAAACAAATAAAAGGGACTACTACTCGACAAACTGGAGAAACCTCAATATCAATCAGTACAACGACGTCATCCTTGGAGTATGGAGTCCATAAGAACTATAAAGAGTACATGTCAATAGCGGTGGAAATTGTTTGTTAACCATACATACAAACTTTGTACAAGAATCACAGTTCACCTGTTTAGTGTTCAGTTAGTCCAAGATTTTCCTTACTAAGGGAACGATCTTGGTAAGGGCATAATGCCTTTGATTTGGAGCACAATATCACCTTTGTAAAACAAAAACTTGCGTGTAATTGGAAGAAAAATGTATAAATTATTCGTTGCATGATTAAGGAATAGAAATGTGCCTTTTTTCAAGTGGGAAACCATCACCTGCAACAATTTGTTTGGGAGTTAATGGCTCAATAGAAGCAATACATGTAATTTGTTCTCATGCCCAACATTGTAGTAGAAGCATGCAACCACCAATGTTTTCCTAGTTAATATATGACCTAAGGCATAATACAAAGACGCCAAGACAGTTGATCCCTAACTATAATTACGAACTGAGTGTAGATCACCCAATAGTAGTAGATACATCATATAGATTCTAGCACCTGATGTATCAAGTATCAATAGATTTCCAATTATTGCAAAAAATATGAGCCCTTGCATGTTGAGCAACAACATTATCTCGGTTGCATCATGTGGTAGTTCCTAGAACATGTTGTTTAGTCAAGAAATTTTTATTAAGTTTCCTTTAAGAGAATCTGGGGGGTATGAACCCTAGTAGTTTTCCCACTCGTGGTATCAAGTCTTCAAGTGATGTTTCACCAATAATAGGTTCACCATTAATAGGAAGACCCAACTGAACGACAACATCTTCTAATGTAATTGTGGTCTCTTTGTGCGAAAGATGAAATGTATGCGTCTATGTCCTTCACCTCTCCTTTAATGTAGTTATTAAGTGACAATTGATGTTCATGTTACAAAATGGCAATAACTGCCCAAATCCAGCAACATCCATCATTGTCTTCACTCGTGGATCAATTCAGATAACATGGTTCGTTGTCCAAATATAGTGTTTTCTTGGACATAATAGTCTATCATGACCTTTCAATCTGCATTAGTAACATATCTCTCTTGCAATTGTAATACAAACTTATCACAAGAGAATCTAACATTATGAGTCATCGCTTTTATGAAGACCTACATATAATCAATACTATTTACAGTTATGCATCTATAATGTAAAGTGTTAAATCAAACTTTATTTTAAATGTCACCCACTTGTGGATCAATACCATTCAACTTTAAAAGTATTACATATTAATGGATGTACGCTCCAACAATTGATGCATACACATATTATTACAAAAAATATATTTTTTTATTCTAACATGTATAAAATATTAGGTTTAATTAGCCGGATGATACCCACTTTCATTCGGATGTGTCAATTTGATACATGCTTTTAAAAATGTGTCAATTGAGTTTCAAATTTTGAAAAAATGTCTCAATTAGGTCCTTTTAAAAAAATTATTAATGTCACTAACAATATTGATATTTAAAATGACTTGCAAAATTAAGTATTGATATTTATATTAAAATTTAGTGGTAAAAGTCATGAATAAAGTTAACGACATTAATAATTTTTTCTGAAAAGAACCTAATTGAGACATTTTTTCAAAAGTTGTGACTCAATTGCTACCTTTTTAAAACCGGGTACCAAACTGATACATCTGAATGAAAATGAGTATTATCCGACTAATTAAACTAAAATATTAATATCTAAATGTAATGTAACAAACTATTAAATACTAATAACCCAGAGGTAACAAACTATGAAAGCTTTACCTTAGAAGAGGTAGTTATAACCAAGAGGGAATCACAATGCGTTATGTGACTTGAACACTCTCAAAACAAGTGGTCTATGAGCATTCTCAAAACAAGTGGTCTATGAGCACCAATCATTGTGTTGACGTGCCTTTTTAAATATAATTCACAGCCTGCATTGATACTTGCATGAATAGTTCACCCACTAGTCACCCATTGTTACTAATCATGTGTGTGCAAAGCCTAGTATATGGAAAGAATCTCTGGCATTGCAACACACTTTATTTTCCGTTGTGATACACGTTTTTTTGTAGCAATACACGATCAACAAGACACTCAATATGATTATGTGTTGCGGAGGTGAACCCCAAAACTTCAGATGTTCATCACAAGTGTCCAGCGTCATTTTGTCTTACTTACAAAAGCATAAGTCGTGTCATAATGGGTAGATTCCCCACTTCATGAAGAAGTTGTCCCAATTTGCAAAGACTTTCTTGATGATGAATCCGTCCTAACATGCCAAGACTTCACCTTCCGTCAACTACAAAGTTGTTTCAATTTTAAACAACTTCAGTTTATTAATGAAAAACATTGACGTTATATAATACAACTTCAAAACATTTGAATTTTCAACAATGAGAAATGGTTGTTATGTAGTTGCACCATTAATACAAAGTTTTCAAACTTGACCACTCTTAAAGCAGACCATAGTATCATATATCTACCAGACTATGTCATTACCAACTCAATGTTATTGAACCATATTCTTATTAGTGTGGGAACAAAAAATACTAGTGTTGAACCATATTCTTCTACCGTTTCGAATAGCAATTGAAACACAAGTCTTATAAACCATTTCTCCATCCATTTCGTTATCTAACATTGATTGACCATGTATTGCATGTATTATCTCAATGTTTACTTTTATTATGACAAATGGATGATTGAAACGTAGGTGACCCTTCAATTACTTTTAAAATTGAACCAATAATAAGAGACATATTGAATGATCCTAGTTCAAATGATTCCAATGTCGAATTTGACGAAGAGGAAGACTTGGTCCCCACATCATATACCCAACAGGGGGTGTCATTTAGTAAGGCTGCTCAAAATATTCAACTCCAACATTCAAAGGGAACATGTTTTAGTACAAAAGAGTCAACCCTTAATGCTATAAAACAATTCCATATTGATCAAGGCTTTAAGTTTGTGGTGGTTGAATCTAAACTAGACAGATATGTTGTGCGTTGCACGAGTTATGGAATTGATTACCGATTTAGAATCCAAGCTTCTTTCAGCAAAATATAGAGACAATGGGAAATAAAAAAAAAATAGAGGCAACACATACATGTTTGTCAACATATATTTCTAACGATCACATTAATTTGAACTTTGCCCAAATTGCTACTTTGATTGCTGAAATAAAAAATCACATTGAATATACTGTGTCATATAAAAGAGCCTGGCATGCGAAGCAAAAGGCACTTGCCATGGAATTCAGTGACTGGGAAGAATCATATAATCATCTTCCTCGGAGGTTCAAAGCTATGCAAAATAGCAATCCAGGCACAATTGTGAAATATGTGACTCATCCTTATATTGTTGGTGATGTACAAGACATGTCAATATACATCTTACAAAGGGTTTCTTGGTCCTTCAAACCTTGTATTGAGGGATTCAAGTATTGCAAGCTAATAATGCAAGTTGATGGCACTTTTTTGACTAGAAGATACAATGGTACATTGTTAACAACAATTGGTCAAGATGGCAACCACAACATCTTTCCATTAGCATTTGCTATTGTGGAAGGAGAAACAAAGGAAGCCATGATTTGGTTATTCCAACTGTTGCGAGAATATGTGACACCACAACTAAATCTATGCTTGATCACTGATAGAGGCACAACTATACTCTCAGCACTACAATCTCCGGAATTTAGTTGGGAAGGAAATGGACTCACATATGTTTATTGCATTCGCCATGTTGCCTTTAATTTCAACAATCTGTTCAAAAATGCGGAAGTGAAGACACAACCACTAAACATGGGTATGTATATTAGTTATATTGCAATTTTTAAATACAATAAACACTATTTTTTATTACCTAATTCTAATGATGAAAATGTCATAGGTTATGAAATGAAACAACCTAGACTTCAAGCAAAGATATCTGCTATGAGAGCCAAATTTCAACAAGAAACTTCTTGGATAAATCAACTACTATTGAAAAAGTGGACTCAGGCTTATGATGGGGGAAAATATACAACCACATGATAACAAATTTAGTCAAATGTATGAACTCCATTTTGAAGGGAGCAAAATCATTGCCAATTTGTGCTCTTGTTAATTTTTTTTAAAGAACCAAAAAATGGTTCGTGGAACAAGGGACGAAGATTGAATACATGTTACGAGCTGATCACTAATATCTGGAGGATATTTATGCTCTAATAAGAAAAAATGAACAACAATTTGCCATGTGCCTTGTCCAAATATATGATAACCAAAATTCAAGATATTTCCATTACCTAACTTCGACTATCCAATAACATATTAAAAACAACTAAAAACCTTAAAATTTAGTTCAAACTCATATCGTACTATAATGGCACGACTCTGCTTATTAACCAAATTTAACTTAAGTAAAGTCGTCTTTGACTCTCACGACTTCACTCAAATCTACTGAAATCATTATAATATGATACTATTTCAACTCTACTTAACTAAAATCGTATCACTTCCATGCAACTTCTATGAGACAAAGTTGTCCAAATATCCTATGACTTACCTCCGCTGAAATTTTCCGCAAAATTGCACCACTTTTGTAAATGATGTTTCAAATTGCCATGCAACGAGAAAAATAAAACCAGAAAAAAATTATATTAGAAGACATATCGTATTATTGTTTCTAACGAGGTGTTGCATATTATTGTTATCCAAGTATCAAAAGATTATTTTAGTTCATTTGCATTGTTTATTATCATCACCCTTTACCCGAACTTTCTGTTTGAGATTTATTTACATAGATTTAAATCTAATTTAACCTTATTATCATTAAACTAATTTAGGTGATGATTATATATATATATATATATATATATATATATATATATATATATATATATATATATATATATATATAAAATACTGTGAATTAAGCTGATGTAACATTTTTAATATATTTCCTTGAATCAAGAAAAAAATCATAAATTCAATAAATCTACACCTTAATACCTTTTTAATATGAAAACACTACAATTTTTTTTTTAACTTAGATCCTTAATTAAAGATTGTTTTATTTTGGAATAATTATTACAAAAACAACTTTCATAAGAAAAATTCAGTTGAGGAATTTCTCTTTCTAAGAGGGAATTCACAAAGTCGCATTCATAGAACTTTCCTCCTTCTGCAAGCTCAATCTCCCGCTCTTTCCTTTTGCATCCATGGGCGAAACAAGGTTCCATTTTTTACTTCATTTCTCCATACCCTTTTTCTCCACTTCTCTGGGTTTGTGGTTTTACTTCAACATCACTCATTTTCCAGGGAAATCCCATTTAGAATGTTTTTGTCTTTCCCTTTGTTATTCTAAGTTTCATTACTTAATCTGAATGTATAAATTCATTATATTTGCTTTGTATTGCTTCGATGACGATGATACTAAAAAAAGGAAGCTTTGGTTTTGCTGCTTGACGTTGGCCCATCCATGCATTCTGTTCTTCCTGAAATTGAAAAAGTCTGCTCCTTGCTTGTACAAAAGAAGGTATTAATCATTCTCACCCTCTTTCTTATTCACAGTTTCATTTGTGATGTTCTTGTTATTTCAGTCTTGTGTGTTTGGTTTAGATGTTTTTCAATGTTGTTTCTTAACATCTAGCAAAAAATCTAGGTTATTTGGTTCTGATTTTGTGCTTATTTGCAGATGATATTTAGAAAAGATGATCAAGTGGGAATAGTGTTATTTGGAACTAAGGGTACTCTCGCTCTCTTTAATCTTTGCTATACAAATACAATGAATCGTGTTGATTTAGTGTTTTACGTGCATTGCTGATTTTATTGTCATGTGATTGCCGAGTATGCTTGCACTGAAAATTCGGATCAATCTTGTCATTTTTTAAAATATTTTTAGATAGAGTTAACGTGGTTATTTCTCTTAAATTGATCTTAGTTACGTTTGGAAATTAATGATGTTTGGAAAGTGTCTGATTTGTCAAATAGAATTAACACTAATTTAATAGACATGGTCACATTGATATTTTTTTTTGGGAGAATAAGAATTCAATTATTTTTTTTTTCTATTAAAAAATAGGACTCAATCTACTCAAAAATAAATATAGAAACTAAAAGGAATAAAAGAAACTAAATATAAAAATCAAATTATTAATTAAATATTTTTCTTTTATTTTTGTTGTTTTCATTCCCTTTCTAAATAAACTTTTCCCTGTAAACTACACTAAGTTTAACACTTTTTTTACAGATATTTCATGATTATTAATTTAATTATATTTTAGTAAATTAAAAAGTATAAATACTAACATAATTATTTTTTAAGATTTCTTAATTAAAAGATTTAATTATATTTTTGGTCATGAATTAGTTTGTATTTTAATTTTTTTTTAAATAATTCAATTTGATATTTTCAATTGATTAAGTTAACGCTTCCGTGTTTGTACATGTCACTATTTTTAATTTTTTTAAAAGAAATTATATTTAATATGGAAAGATTAGCATACTTGAAGGCATATTAGAAGAATATTATATAAAAGGAAAGCTCAATCAAGTATCTGGATTCTATATACCGGTGAAATTTTCTGTATTTTTTGAATTGTCATGATTGATCGAAGAGATAGTTTTCAAAATAAGGATTAGAAATAGAAGAAGGTTTTAAAAAAATAATTAAAAATAAATTATTTATAAAATAATGAATTATTAAAATAATAATTAAGGTTAAAATTAGAAAAATAAAATGTGGACACATAGGATATCTCTTTATATATTGTTATATATATATATATATATATATATTAAAAAAGTTATTTTTTAAAAGATTAAATTTTAATTAAAATATTTTATTTTATTAATTAAATATTTGTTTATATGTGTAATATATTAGGAATTTTCAAAATTGTAAAATATTTAAATTATCTTACAATACTACTATGATTTTAAGTATTGTATTGGAAAATATTGTATTATGAGTTTGAGATGTTACATTTCATGCTACAACGAGACACTCCAAAAATCCCTTCTACTTTGTTATTTGTTTTCTTTTATGTCATTTGATTTGATTAAGGGCTTCTCTCATCTGTGTTTATTCTGACATTTTCTCAGACACCGATAATACACTTACTAGGGAAGTGGGTGGCTATAAACATGTTGTGATTTTGAGAAACACAAAAGTTGTGGATGGAGATTTTGTTAAAGCTTTACAAAAGCTGCCTCGAGGAACAACTGATGGTGATTGTATCCATAAATTCATTGGCTTTATGTTCTGCTAAATTATACTTTTTAACTTTTTTTTAACATGTCAAAATATTACCATATCGTTTTGGTAATATGGTATTTCTAATAGTACGACAAAACCATGATAGAAGTTTCAATCTCCAAAACAGATAATAGCTCAGAGATATCGTATTTCAGATTACATTATATTGTACAATTTACTTGCTTTCTTAATGAGTATTTGTTTGCATGAATGGTATTACAAGTTTATCTTGAAAAGCATTAGGTTTGTGCAACTAAAATCAAGTGATGCAATGAGTAGCAAAAGCTGTTAAGATTGAATGTTTAAATTTCCAAGAGAAAGTTGATCCTTTCCTACGGCCATAGATTTTACTTCATCACTCTTTTCCACACGTACCTTGACTTTGATGTTAGTTCTTGATGCTATCATTGTTGGCATGGATATGTTGATAAGAAAATTTGGACGAACAAAAAAGAGAGACAAACGTCTCTGTCTTATTACTAATGCACAATGTCCAATTAAAGAAGCTTTAGAAGGAACAAAGGAGAAGCAAGTTACCACCATTGCCAAAAAACTGACTGCACGTGGTATGAAAATGGAAAGTATTGTTTTTAGAGGAAAGCTTAGTCAAAAGGCAAACAAGGGAGTAATGGAGGAGAATGATCGCTTGTTAAATATCTTTTCAAAGGAAACATCAACAAGATTGTTGTATGTGGAGAATCCAGTTTCTTTATTTGGTGCTCTTAGAACAAGAAATATAAATCTGGTTACAGTTTTCAGAGGGGATCTTGAATTCACTCCAAATCTCAGCATTAAGGTGAGATCGGTGTATATACCTGAACTTAATTTCCAGACCATGATCGATGTATGTACCTTAGAACGAACCCATCAAGTGCAAGTTACTATTTAACATCATATTTCTTTTAATTTGATGTTAGAATAAAAAAGATAACTTTTTTTTGGAGCAATGTATATCAGAATTTGTGAACAGAATTTAAAGTTGCAGATTGCTTGTTTACTGTGTCTTCAGTTTTTTTCTTCTTCATCTGGCAAGTTGGTGCTCCATGCAAGTGGGCTATTTTTTATCCAATTTGTCTTTTGAAAGGAGCATTTTCATTTCTTAGTAAAAGGTATTTTCCTTACTTGAAAATGTTAATGTTAATCAGGTATGGGTATACAAGAAATCAGGACGAGAGAAATCTCCTATTGTGAAGAGATATTCAGATAAGGCTCCTCCAAATTATAAACGTGTTACACATGAAGTCAAAATAGATTATGGGTACAAGAGTTCTGAAGATCCTGACAGAGTTGTCCCTCCTGATCAAAGAATCAAAGGCTATGGACCTCAAATAGTTCCCATATCCTCTGCCGAATGGGATGCTGTTAAATTCAAACCAGAAAAGGGTGTGAAGCTTTTTGGTTTTACTGATTCTTCTAATGTATATAGGTAAGATTGTACATGCTTCAGAAGAATATATCTGATTTGAACTTATAATGGAGATTTCTTGACTCCTTATCTCATATATTCATGTCTGAATATGAAAATTGCACCATAGACACCATTACATGAAAGATGCATATGTGTTCCTACCTGAACGTGGAAATACAAGAGCCATGGTTGCAGTTTCTGCACTTGCACGAGCCATGAAGGAAATGGATAAGGTGGCAATATTACGCTGTGTGTGGACAAAGGGACTAAAGAAAGTTACCATTGGGGTCTTGACACCCAATTTGTCAGAGAAAGAACATATTGTAAGCTTTTTGTGTCTGTTGTATTTTTATAATTTTATCTGTTCTCACTTCAGTTTTTCCTCTTCATATTTGTTTATTTCTTGCTTCTCTGATTATGCTGTGCAGCCTGATTCATTTTACTTCAATGTACTTCCTTTTGCTGAGGATGTGCGAGAGTTTCAATTCCCTTCTTTCTCTAATTTCCCAGCTTCAAGACAGCCAAATGGAAAACAGCTAAAAGCTGCAGCTAACTTAATAAAAAAGCTTGATCTTGCACCACATGGGCAACAGGAAGTTTTGCTACCTGACTTTACACCAAATCCAGTGTCAGAGGTACGTATTCTATCCATTCATATACTTTTGGTTTATATTCTCATTTCTTCCTGTTGGAAGTCCATATCGACTAGAGATAAAGTCAATTTAGAATATAGATGCAAACCTTATCATACTAACGAGTTTTGTGGAGTTGAGTTAGGCTTAATCCACTTGTTAACAATTTTTTCCTTTATTCACTCATAGTTCCATCTTTATTTTTTCAGCTGAATCTTCATTTGGCATTTCTTATTGGCTAGAGTTAGTGCTGGATGCTTTAAGACATGAAGAAATATGCTTAATATTTGTTATCTTTTATACTTTTAAGGGTTAAATATTTTTTTAGTCAGTGAACTTTGACACAAAATTGAAATTCATCTAGTCCGAAACTTTGATACATTTTGATCTTCAAAATTAAAAAAAATAGATATAATTATTTTAACTCAATTACGTTAAACTTTCTTTATGTGTCAAATGCGTTTCTAGTTAACATTGAATAGGGAACTTGTGTGAAACGGTGTAAACAACACAAGTATTAACATAAAACACGAATTCCAATTTTACGTCAAAATTTAGGGACTAAAAACATATTTAATCCTATTTTTAAAGTTGATCAGCATATTCACCCACCGGAAAATTTTGCATTGATCTCTAATCTAATAAACTATCCCCTCTCGTCCCTTTAAAGGGTAATCTATTATGTTTCTTCAACCTTTCAGCGCTTCTATCGTTACCTGGAGCTGAAATCAAAGAATCCAGATGTGGCAGTACCTTCTGTTGATGACACACTCAAGAAAATTACAGAGCTTGATACTCACCTGCTTCTACAGAACAAATCTGTAATAAACTCATTCTGCAGGTCTTTTGACCTTAAGGGAAATCCAATGGTAAGATAAGAATGAGTTCTTCGCTCTTATTCTTTGAACATCAATTGTGATCTTTTGAATAACCATGTCAATTATGATCTACTTTCAAATGTCTTGCTGCAGAAAAAGTGTAGGCGTTTATTGGGAGGAAAGAGATCTTCTTCAAATGATGAAGAGGTTAAAGAAAACATTTCTGCTGAACCTGCCAATCTCATTGAAAATGCATCTGTTAAAGTTGAGAAAATAGAGGATCTGACTCCAGCCCAAGATTTTGTAGCCTTGATTTTCGATAAAGATAGTTCAGATTGGGTTGTGAAAGCAATCAATGAAATGAAAAGTAAAATCTTTGACCTGGTGGAGGATCCCCACAAAGGTGATAACTATCCTAAAGCATTGGAATATCTACTTCTGCTTCGCAAGAGTTGCATCCTTGAGCAGGTAATCATCTACCTTATTCATGCAAGTAAACGATGGCTAGGATTTTCACTATTCAACCCTTTATTTGTGATCACTCCTTGAATTTTTAACTTGTTGAACTAACAATTTTTCGTTTGTGAAGAAATCAAAACAGTTCAATGGTTTCCTTAAACATATATGTTATTTCTGTCAAGAGAAAAGTCTTCACAGTTTCTGTCAGTATATTGCTTCTAAGGATCTCACCTTGATCTCCACAACAGAAGCTGTAGACAGGTTCTTGTATTATCTTATCACCTTTCTCATGATGGTTCAATCCATACAAGTATATTTTTTTTCTTCATTGGATCATAATTTGTTATTTGGTTTCTTTACAGTGATGTTACTGATGAGGAAGCCAGGAGTTTCTTTGTTAAACCTGAACCAATAGTTGAATGAAACCTTCACTTCATGAACTGAAATGAAATAGAAATCTGCATTTTCTTTTGTCTCAGTGATGATCAGATATGTGTATAAACATCTGATTTTTGAAAAAACAGTATGTAGGAATACCTAGTAAATATTATTTGTACTTACCTGAGATTCTGACTTTGATTTGATTTGTGAGAAATCAGAATTTGGTAAGCTTGAGTTCATCAAGCATCATGATTAACACAAGAAACTTTTGCTAAAAAATAAAATTTATTGTTTTTTAAATTTAGTAGCAAAAAAATAACAATATTATATAATTAAAATTATTATTTTTTTAATTTGACTACACTTGATGTTATTTTTTAAAAGAAAAACTATTAAATCATTATAATGACAATTTTTAAACAATCATTTCTTTTTATTTGGTTTAAATGGTAATAAATATCAATTATTAAGTTAATTACTATTATGATTGACAGCACCATCAACTACTAAGTTAATAATTATTAAATTAATTTTTAAGTAAATAAAATTATAGAAATAAGTTTTTTAAGATTTTATTGAGGAAAATTTTTACAAATATTGTTAGTTGCTTAACGGCGAACATCTCTAAGTAATTGTAAGAAACTCTCGTAAAGTTTTATTTTACTTAAATGAATATCTAAATAGAAATAAAAAGGATATTTTTTATCGATAAAGAAATTTTATACATTATTTTCATAAAATGAAGAAATAAAATAATTTTTTAAAATTATTGTTAGTATTTATTAAATTTTCATTATCTATGTTGCAATCCTAGGTATGAAATTAGAAAAAGAGAGTACTGTTCTATGATTCATGGTATTATTTCCAGCTTTTTTTTATTTAATATCTAATTGCTAATATGTAATTTAATTTACGTATTTTTTTTTAATTCCATAACATTGAATTTAGTTATTGAATTAATGAAATAATATTTTTAAACATAATGAGCATGCTACTTTGTGAGGCACCTTGACATGAATGGAGATTGAGAGCGCAAAACCGTAACCGAAACTCAAGTTCCAAGTGTCACACGTCCAACGCTCCTTCCTTCCCTCTCACATATGAAACAAATTTCTCAGCCTCATTCAACGACTCCAACGGTTCTCTCTCAACCGCTTCCGATAAGCAAATCTGCGTTCGCAGCTCCAATCACCACCTCTTGCTGCAACCAATCAACCATGTCGTTTTCCGATTCCGAAACCTCCTCCGGAGCATCGGAGTACAAGCCGTTCCGCCAAATCAGCCGTGACCGTAAGATCCTTTTCCTTTCGCATTTTTCTTTTCCTTTCCGCTTTCTCTTTCGTTCTCCGTTTAATGTATTTGGTTTAGGACTGGAAACTTGATTTCGAAGCTTCGTTTTCTAGCTGTTGAACGGAGCTCACCATCGAAACATCTCGCAATATGCATTTTCGTTTGGAAATTGAATTTCGGAGTGTCATTTGAATCTAACGAATATGTTGTGTTTGTGATTTTTATTTATTTTTCGTTCCCTAGCTTTTCTTTCGTCCAATCATCTAGGAAATGAATCAGTGGTTTTGTCTGGTAGAAAGTTGTGTGAAAAGAAATGTGAACTTCGTTACTGTGAATCTCGCTGGAAATTTTGTATCTCTCAATCTGCATTTTGTTTGGATTGGAAGTCGGTCTTTTGAAACTTAATAATAAGTTGTTTTATGAAATAAACTGAATGTAGATAGGCTAAGTAAAGTTTTACATTCAAATATTGAATGACTTTTTTTACATCGATTAAGCTATTAGTAGTATATTCTACAATAATGTCATGATTGGAAAAAGAAATGTTGTATTTGTGATTTTTTTTTCCTTAACTTTGATGGGTCCAATTATCATGAAAACGAATCCACGGAGAGAAAATTGTGTGCAATGAAATATGAATCGTAACTGTGCTCTCTCCTTGTTTTATGTATTTAAATCAAATAAGAGAGCAAAATTTAATTAAGTACCGTGCTGGCTTCACTTTCGTGACATGTTTCGTAATCATTTTTCATCGTTGGATGCTAATAGGGTTATTATATGAAATGCTTAGATCGGCAAGGTCACCAGATTCGAAGGCATGGAAGGTGTGTCTTCAGAGTTTAAAGTGGATATTTTACCACGTTTACATCTTCTCATCTCATTTTTAGTTAATTCAAGCTAGGGATACATTTGGTCACTTTTTTCTTACTCTTACAGGTGCTCATAATGGATAAAGTCACTGTGAAAGTTATGTCACATTCGTGTAAAATGGCAGATATTACGGACCAAGAGATTTCCTGTGAGAACCCTTCGAAATGATATCGCCTTTTAACTTTATGTATTTTTCTGTATGTCTTCTCCAAGGGCCCACTTACTTTCTATCCAAGGGCGTAAAATTTAAAGGAGCAATTGTGAAATCACTTGTTTTGTTAGAAACTTATCATTAATGCTGTTCTTTTTCTTCCAACGATTTCAAAAAGATTAGGAGTGTTTCTCAAATGTATGCTAGTTTAAGGAGTTAAAGGACAAAATTTACATCCAAGTTGTATCCTTACCATCGAGTTCTGTAACTTAAGGATTACAAATGGATTTCTTTTTTAAAATTCTGCAACACATTTGGAAGAGGTTATTTAATAATGTAATGAACAGCATCTGGGTGTCATCTTTTGATTGAAGAACAGAACTTGTACAAAATATAAAATCATTTGACACAACATTTTTCATTCGATTAAGTCATATTATCATTTTGCACATAATATCGTTAGTCTTAGTCTTTTTCCAATACATAGTCCTCTCCACTCCAATTGGCAATGTACATTTGTCAATCTCTTTTAGATTTGAATGTTGAACATTACATTAGATGTTTTATTTTTCTGTTCATTTTATCGTATGCTTTTCCTCTATATTTTACTGAGCCCACTTTAAAATAGCATCCGTTCTGTGATTTCTCGGTTATAATATTGATACAGTATCATCTGTTAATATCATATTGCAGTGGTGGAAGACCTCTTTCGGAGAAGGCAACCTTTACCAACTTTGGATGCTGTTTATTTCATGCAACCTTCTAAAGAGAAGTAACTTCCTCTCTTAATTAGAATTTTCCATATATGTCAGCAATAAACATAAAAGTATCATCTAAAAATTAAATAATTCTTTTATTATTCCAGGAAGACTCTTTCATTATAACACAATATGAATTGAATTTTCATAGATTTTAGCAGTTTCTATTTTATTTTTTGTTATATAAAACATAGGGATAAAAAGATTGCTAGCATTCACTTCCACGCTTGCAAACGTGTACAGTTAGCCTGCTTATTTCTTTCATTTCTCGTTTGCCAAATTCTATTTCAATACATATACATCTCTTTTGATGAGTTTCTTCATAAAACTGTTAATAGAAAAAAAAAAGTAGGAAGAAAAATTGAATTTCTCCGTAAGGTAAACTTAACTTATACACAAACTAATTTGTAAAGCTTCTCTCGTTATTTTTTCTAAATTTTTATTTTTAAATTGTGTATAAGCTATTTTTAACTTACAGAAGAAAAAATTCATTCATATATATATATATATATATATATATATATATATATATATATATATATATATATATATATATATATATATTTATATATAT
>Ga0209589_1004077_pt1 | contig 25390 bp, 9 predicted proteins | sample CowpeawhiteBW_FD_187525 | JGI IMG/M metagenome (GOLD analysis project Ga0209589, IMG submission 187525) | Root nodule microbial communities of legume samples collected from California USA - Cow pea white BW (SPAdes) (version 2) | ecosystem: Host-associated > Plants > Roots > Nodule | place: USA...
ATATATATATATATATATATATATATATATATATATATATATATATATATATATATATATATATATATATATAAAGAAGTATCTGATTTATTCAAATTAATCATACATTCTCATTTTAATTTCTCTTCCTTTCATTGTTTTGAAAAGACTGAAAAAAGAAAGGACTATTTGTAATGATACTTTAAAGATAACATATTTTGATAATAAAATAAAGACTTTATGTAAGTATCTCAACATTTCATATGTTTAGGAGATTATAGATTTCATTATATTTCCAGTTAGTGAAATTTGATTTGAATTCGATTTTAAGTATAAAAAAAATGGATGACGTTATTTTTTTTTAATTTCGAAAAAATATTTTAGTTTGTAAATATTTGAAAGATTATTTTTTTTTCTCAAATCTTAGTTCATAAATTTATTTGAGCTAAACTGTATTTTTCTTATACCTAAGATTTCTTTTTTCAAATTTAAATATTTTTTTGTCTAGATTTATTTTAATTAGTACAATTAATTAAAACATAATTAAAGTGTTACTATAATATAATCTAAAAATACATTTTTATAATACCATTTATCAAAAATTTCTATTAACAATTAACATTTACTTATAAAAGAATATAGGTTTAATTAATTGGATGGTATATATATATATATTTGTGTTTTTTTCACAGCATTACGGTGTGAAGTCCCACTTGATTAGGTAGCACTTATTGATGATGAAAGCAAAAACTATTTGTGGATGTGGAGGTTGTGGGAAGTGGTTTTGTGGATAAAATAGAGTTGGGTACAATAATCATAAAGAGAAGCACTATTACTTATATCTGTTTCTCCTTATTCAGAGTGAATCAATGATTTGCTTGGCATCTCTTTGGTTATAAATCAAAGTGTCACTAAAAGGTCCCCATAACACATCAAATCAAGCCTTTAATTGGTTATTTATTGTGGGAAGGTCCTCCATTACTCAAACATCTACTAAACACTCACTAATTAATTTGTCATCTTAATGATTTTAGATAGTAGGACACTAAGTGTGGTTGTGCTTATCCCTGGCTAATGTTTCTTTATGCAATTGCTTCATCATGTGTATATATTTTTATCCACTTAACAATTTGAAATTTATCAGACAGTTATTGAAGAAAAAATTAGACAAACTCTAGATGTTTTGATTTAGGTTAATTCAAAATGTATTTGATGATGTTACGTGTGCAATTAGTGGAGAATATAATGTAACGTCCACAATTACCCTCTTTAAAAATGATAAAGAACTTTTCAAAAGATACGAACAAACACTTAAATGTTGTTGTTTTAACCGAGTAACTCTGGATGAAATTGGTAATGTTGAAACTATAAATGTTATATTAAATATAGAAAAAGTGTATATATTTTTAGAGATAAATATGTTTTTGTCTCTTAACTTTTAGTGAATTCTAGAATTAGTATATTTTGAAATTTTGAACCAATTTTGTCCTTTATTTTTTAAAATACATGAATTTAGTCATTTTAATCAAATTTTGTTAAGTTTATTTGATGTTTCGTACGTATTTTAGGATTGTATTTGAGTTGTTTATATTGTTTTACACATTTTTGTTTTAATGTTAAGTCAAATACTATTATGAAACGCGCTTGAAATGTCAAATAAACTTAACAAAATTTAATTAAAAGAACTAAATTCACGTATTTCAAAAAAATAAAGGACTAAATTAATCTAAAATTTTAAAATTGACTAATTTTAAAATTTATTAAAATTTAAATTAAATGATAAAAATATGTTTAATCCATATTTTGAAAAAGTCAAAGATTGATTATATTTTATAGTATTTATTAAGCACAAATTCACTCCTAAGAGAGGAAAACTACAACATTTAAGTGATTTCATTCTATCTCTGTTAAAACAGTTGTGCTTTGAAGGTACTTGAAACCTGAAAGTTGTCATGTCAAGTGTAAAGATTAAAGCACATCTATCTTAAAAGCATTAATTGATGTCCCCATGCATATTTTCATACTATATCCTGTCTTTACTTTAGCTGTTTATTTTTTTGTGGTTGATATTAAGCACAATTATTTAAGCTCGCGAAAAAAAATTTCCTGTGACTGCATTTCATAAACAATTGCAGGAGTACAATATTCAACAAGATAGATAAACAAGAAAGTGTGCGGTCCAAAATGAGGAGTTGAAATAGTAATTTAGGTGTGTTAATAGAAAAGGCCCATTATGAATACGTTAAGTCAAGTAGAAGCCCAATCTTGACCCATATTATAGGGAGCTAGGGAAGGCCCGGTGAGAATGGATCACGATGGGTTTGGATGAGGAGTTTGAATAATTTCAATTTATTATTTCATTTTAGATTACGCAATCATATTTTTATTTTAAACGATGTAACGTAAAACTTTATCTTTTATCTAGAAATATATGTGTCTGAATTGAACAATTGAAAAGTCTAAATCATGAGCATTTTAGACTTTTCTGATATTCCAAGGAAATGCATAAAGAAACTATAGGGACAGAGTAGGAAATAGCTTAACGCAGCCTAGTAAAAGCCTTGTATGTACTGCATTAGACAATTATTCTGAAAAAAATTATGCAATTGGACCACTCCATTTTGGGCCTGGACCTATAAGGAGACTAGAAGTAATTCGTATAGCCTGGTCGAGTCACAGAAAAAAATAGATCGCAACAAATATATACCACTTTTAGGAGTCAATAAATATTTATAATATGTGAATATTTAAATTTTAGCCAGGTACTTGCTCTACTACCAGTAGAACTGCAAAAGCTAATTTCGTGTCGTAAGGGTTAAATATGTTTTTGGTTCTTCAACATTAAGTAAAATTTGAAATTAGTCTATTTTTAAATTTTTAACTAATTTAGTCCTTCATCTTTAAAAATGTGTGAATCTAATTCTTTTTATCAAATTTGTTAAGTTTATATGATGTTTCAAGCGCATTTCATAATAGTATTTGAATTATTTACATCGTTTGACACATTTTCATTTCAATGTTAACTCAAATATTATCATAAAACACGTTTAAAATGTTAAATAAACTTAACAAAATTTGATAAAAAAGACTAAATCCACGCATTTCTAAAGATGAAGGACTAAATTGGTATAAAGTTTCGAAAAAGGAACTAATTCCAAAATTCACATAAACTTAAGGGACCAAAAACATAAAGGACAAATAACATATTTAACTCATTTATTAATATTTACAGTTTTTCCAAAATTGAATAAATCAAACTTTTGTTTTTGAAGAAGAACCTTGTATGGTGTCTTAGACCCGAAAGGTTGTTGGAGTACCTCATCAACAATCAAATGTTGGACAAAACAAACACGTGAGAATGGAATATATTGCAATGAACACACAGTTGTAACAAGATAAAGAACTTTCAAAAAGCTACCATCAAAGAAATTGTGTTGGTTAATTACAGTCAATTTTTTTCACTTATAAAACACGTCTGTGTCTGAGTTCTACTACCGTTTGGGAGCACATTGGACTTTGGAAGTTGAATGATTAGACGTGGAGAAAGAATTTTCTACGTGGAAATCTCGATGAGACAAAGCAACCTTTTAAAATATTCTATAAGAGGATTTAGTACAAGTTCTTATAGTTGGTGTGTATATGAAAGATATAAATGCACTAACAAGATTCTAATACGGAGCTATCAGTTTTTCAACGATCATTCTTAGAAAAACTAAGGAATAAAAATTTAGAAGATTTTATCCCGTTTTGGATTGCAAATATCATATCTCGATCAAAGTTGCAGTACATGATTCATATTCCTTATGTATGTAATACTAGATTTCGCGTCACTTGTTATCTGAAACCGTGAAATGGTAAGCTACATATACTTTCCATTACTTGAGAGCTACATTATTTTGGAGATGATATACATGGTGTTATTTGTTGGATATTTTGGATTTGATTATGTGGTTGGTTTTGATACTAGAAGATCATTTTCACATTTGGTAATTAATTGATGACTTGAAAAAAATACTCCTCAAATTTAACAGTTTGTATTTCCAACAACATATAAGTTAAGTATATGGGTTTGAGTGAAGTAGGAAAGAAAAATATTTGAATTCAGGAAATGAACTGATCTTGATCTTCTGCGAAATGACTACTGTTGAGTTTACAAGGTATCTTTTTTTGTGCGATTTTTTTTTGACAAGACACATTTACTTGGATTAATCACGGACTCTGATATCACTTATTGGATTTACATAAAAAGAAGTTTAGTGGGGGATACAATACCAATAAAACTTAATAAGACTTAAGTCCAACAACATAAGATATTGACACCACTCCCAACTCAAAATTTTAAGATAAATGAGTTTATGGGTCTTTATCTTTATATAATGTTCTACTTTTTCATTTTTAAAATATCATAGATTTGTGAAAGATTGCCTTTGTACTAATGTTAAAGAATAGTTCTTCAATAACAGGTCTATCGAATATTAAAGAAAATGGTTAATATGTAGTATTTTTGTAAGCAGAAAAGTCAGGTATGTGTGTGCTTGCAGCATTGAAACAGAACCAAATCACGAATATTAAAGGCGAAATAACCTAATCAAACTTCATATATAGTTAATATTTTGCCTTTAAATTAAACAAAACAAATAATGACTCAACAAAACAAAGTTATGGTATAAATCGTTCAACACTAACTTATCATTATACTAAAAGTTATTACACACAATTCTTTTTTACTTAATCTAACAGTTTATGTACCACTTAATAGCATATGACAGAACAATTGATACATATGTGAACTTTTATTATTAAGTGTTTGCTTAAACATTAGGGATATTACGATAACAAAAGTTAATGACTTATTAATTTTAATATTTATTTCTTATATACTTGACATTATAAATGTTTAACATTTTAATTTATATCTTGGACATTATGATGTGAAGAAAACAAGTAAATGAAAAGACATATTAAACAAAAAATTGACCGTATATGGTATATGAAAAAGTATATTTTATTGTAAATAAATATATTTTTAAAATAAATTTCAGTAAATAGTTTAATAAATGTATTATTTTTATTAAGATAAATAGAATTACTAATTTAAAAATGAATTAGAAATAAACATAATAATTTCTTTTTTTAAATTATTGACACCAAGGTATGGAAACTAAAATATCAGAAAAAAAAAAAATATTTTTTGCGATTACCTTTGATCATACATGTCCAGGTACATGACGGTCTTGATACTAATAAATATTCGGATTAGGACAATAACTCTTATTTAGTTATCCACATGATCTAATTTTATGTTTGTCCTTTTTAATACTAACACTATTAGTGAAGTTTCAAGTTACTTTTTTTTTCCTTGAAAATGATATCATCTTCTTTTTTATTTATAAAGCTTAAATTAAAAATAGTACACCTCCAAAGTTTGATCATACACATAGTTATCTTATTTCATTTTAATATAAAAAGACTAAAACTTTTAGTGGTTAAAATCTCAAACCGATCGAAGTTGATCCAACAACAGTATTTAGCTTGAATCCAACAAATATTCAACTATATGATATAGTGACCCAATTGCAAAGCAGGAGGCAAAGAAAAAATGAGTCAAAATGACGAAGCAGATGATTTCAGATACTATCATAAGAAAATTAAAGATGTGATGGTTCAGTTTATATCTGTGGGCAATTTCAGTGACTGCGCAATGTTTATCCAATTCAGTCGACGGTATTAAGGGTAAAAATATCTTCATTTTTCAAACTGATAAGAACAAAATCAATATCACCATAAAAATCTAACCCTGGTTAGTCTTCGTGACACAAGTTACCTGTAAAAATTAACTTAAAATGGTAATAGATATTTTATGAAATGAATGTTTTGCTGACGCATTATAATAAAGTGTATATGTTTTTTTGAATAATTCAAACGTGAGATGATGTTTTTATACTCTGCTGAGGATACAAATCTGAGACGGTGCCCACTCTCTCCATCTCACGACAATTAATTCTCATAAAATAAAGTACACTTATACAACAACTCATGCAAGAAATTATACAACTAAGAGAGGAAGAGAAAAAAGTATATGTTAAAAGAGAGAAATAAAAAATATTATCGCATACAATGCTGTACGATGAGTTGTTGTATAAAACTATTTTCATAAACTATAGATAATGAAACCATTTTTTTTTTCTCGTATTTTCCTCTTAACTAGATAATAAGAACATCCTGTGCTCTTTCTAAGAAACTTCAAACACACTGAGACAGTTTGCATGCATTCAACTACCAACCGACAATAATGCATGCTTCACAGCCATAGCCACACTAGCCAGCTTAGACAACCTTATTTGTGGCTCTTCTTCCTTCTACTTTCTTCTTACCAACAAAGCATACGCATATTATCTTTCTTTGCCATGTGCAACCATTTCCAAAGTAATTTGAGTCCCAATATTATTATATTCCTATGCCCTTTATTTACATTACGGAATATCATTCTTGTCTCGCTTTTATTCCAACATTCTCTTAATCGCGTAAGAAACGTATCTGCTCACTGAAAACAGGATAAACATCATTCAACTCTCTTCTTTCGGTATTCCCAATAATTTCACCCAAAACCCACTACCAAACAATCGTAGTGATTCCTTTTCTATTCCTTCGTTTTCAAGACGTTATTAATGGATTTTACTGTTTTATGTCCGCTATGTTGGATCTGTTGCAGAAAGTTAGTTTAATTTGAAAGCGCAAGATTCTATACCCTTAGGTTATAAAAGATTATGTAAGTGATTAAATTAACCAAGCCCACACGTGATGCTAAAATCATCGCAAGTCTAAGATTCCAATGGCACATACGCGTTCACACGCACTTCCAAAGATGCTCCTTCTCCTCCATTTCACACAATAATATATATGGATGATGGACCCAATCAAGTAACCTTACTTCATCTGGGTCCTACACGTCCCTCACTACCCTAAAATCACAAAATTAATTTAATTTTGGTCAACAAAGCTTACCCTTTCAGCTGCCAATGCCATGCACATTCAAATTACCACATCTAGCTATCTGCCACATGTACCAGATATTAATTAATTCAATCGCAAATCCAGAACCAAAAGTCAATTTCCCAATTACCCATCTCTTGCATCACCCTTATAAATATCAACACACAAACCATGTCACAAATCTCTCTCATCAATTCCATTTTTATCGATCCAGCAAGGTAGTAGATATTTACAATAGTATATACAGGAATGGGAAACTGTTGTGCCACAGAGTCGTCTACGACGAATTGGGGTGGTGATGATTGGGGTTCTTTGTCATCGAGGAGGAGGAGCATGAGTTCGGGGAAGGTGTTTGATGAAGTTCATGAGTCCAGTTTGGATAACGTGGAGAAGGAGAAGCTGTTGGGTGCGCTGAGAGCTTCTTCTGATGCCAATGGGAAGGTGAAGATCAAGATCTCGAAGAAGGAGCTGGCACAGTTGCTGGGGGGGAAAGAGAGTAACAAGCATTTGGGTGAAGAAGGACACGCTTCTGCGGAACAAGTTCTGGCTCGTTTGATTCACGCTAGAGATCATTCCAGTAACGAGTACCATGATGTTCATCATAGACCTTGGAGACCCGTGCTTCAGAGTATACCTGAGGTAAATTAGTTCAAGGAACGGGATCAAAGGCGGTGGCGGTGTGTAGAGTAGATGTTCAGAAAGGTTACTTTAGGTCATTTTTTTATTTGTTTTTTTTCCATGTTTTCAGCTTGTGTTTTTCTTCTATGGTTGGGAATGTGTCATTTGTATATTCGTCGTTCTGCGAGTGAAAATTGTAGATCGAGTTTCTTGTGAGAAATTATCCAAGTAACTCTATTTTACTACATTATAGTTTATGGTGTATGTAACTATATATATGGTTTTAATATCAAATTAAACTGGGGATTATTGATAATAAGAGACCGAATCAAAGAAGTTTCGTGTATTCATCAACCGTGACACGCGAACAAACCTGTCCAGAAGAGATAATCTTGCTGTCTTTTTTGCTGTTTCATGTGTGGGAATTTATTTATTCACATCTGGCATCCGTTTTAAAGGTCAAAAGTTATTGTCCTTTTTTTTTTCTATTTAAAATAAAAAAAAAAAGATTTTCGATGCAGCTAACTCTACGGTGAGAAATTTCTTAATCGTTCACGTAAAATTCACATAAAGAGGTGAATACGAGATTTAAATATTTGAGCATAGTGTAGAAAGATCTAGGTGGATCGATATATAGAAATGGCCTAAACTTCTTAGTTATGGTGACTAATCATTGAACTCAGATATGATTGGCTCCAAGAGGAACATACACGTAGAGTCTTAAAAGTGATTATAATATACGTAGAGTCTTAAAAGTGATTATAATTTGGGTTAATTATATTTTTAGTCCCCGAACTTTGACTCAAAATTGGTCATTGTCTGAAACTTCGATACATTTTAGTTTATAAATTTTAGAAATGAATGAATATAGTCCTTTTAACCCAATTATGTTATCTTTTTTTTGATGTGTCGAACGCTTTTCATATTAGTATTGGAGTTTTTTACACTGTTTGACACATTCTTGGTTCAATATCTACTGAGAAATATGTTCGACACTTCAAAAAAGGTTAACGTAATTGAGTTAAAAGGATTATATTCATTCATTTTTTAAGTTTAAGGACCGAAATATATTGAAGTTTTAGACAGAGACACGAATTCTAATTTTAGATTAAAGTTCAACACTAAAAACATACTTGACTCTTATAATATTTCCTTCACACAATGCTTATTTTTATTTATTAGTGCCTACTTTTCATTTAGAAGATGGTATATCATACCAGTAACCATAGATAAAGAAAACGAAATAAAATTAATAATATGCGCAAAACAATAAAGAATTGAAAAATATGAGCTGTTATTACGATGACTTTTCATGGAAGATAAAAACATCCAACTAATCCAAATTTTGTTGGGTTTGAGATGGGTTTTAATATTTGGAGTTTGAAATATTAATGGTTTAAAACAAAAGAAATAATAGGTACTGAATTTGGAGGTATGGGAAGTTGGGCCCAGAGACGGCTGGCTGCGGGCATTAAATAACTTAAGAATTGTTGTGTGGGCCTTTTGTGACTGGAAATAACTTTTTATGCTTACCTTTTCTACCGTTGAAAATGTCTTTTAATACTGTTTCTACAGGTTTACTTTAAAGGTTTTTTTCTTTCTTCTGCAAATGTGCATAGGTTAAGCATTAATTATACTTTTTTAATTTTCTTGGTAAAAAAAATAGTAACATCTCATCAATGTTATCATGCTATCTTATTCATCTAATAGTGACGTGGGATAATCTTAGGATAATCTCAACAATGGGATAATTTTATAATGAAATTTCCCTAAATTAATACATTTTATTACGATGAACTAAATGAACATACTTTATTTTAATTAGCACACTTTAATATAACTATATAAATGTAAATGATTATTAGTTGTTTACGAATATACCATATGTATGTTTAAATTTGATTTTTTAAGCCTCATACTTTGTATAATCAGTGGCGGAAGTTCAACAAAGATTTTAGGGAAACAAAATTATATTTGTTATATATAAATTATTTTTTTAATTAAAAAAGTTTTCATTTTTCACATCATTTTTTCTATTCAAAACAAGCATTTATAACAATAGAATCCAAAAAATATGACAATAATATATATAAAAAAGTAGCATAAAATTTATCATCAACAATAATATATTAAAAAAAATGAGTAAAAGTTATTTTCCGGGATCACATTCTAAAGCATTTAAAAATTTATTATATACAACTTTAGGAACTTTAGAGAGTTGTTTTTTATTTTCTTCAATTTTTGGATTCTCAAGTTTATGACATAGATGTACTTTTTTCATCTTCATCACAAGCCTTCCATTTAAAAAAAATCAATTATTTTACTCTTTACCATAATTTTTCTAATATAAATTTGTCACCTCTCACCTATTTAGAAAAATATTAAATTATGAATATCCTAAACTAAATCTTAAAACTAAGACTTAATATTCTAAGAAAAATAATAATTTCTAGATTATTACATTCCCTTGTCTTAGAGATTCATAATCTTGTTCTTCCCTTACATGACTTAAAAGTCTAAAATAACTCTATCTACTCAAAGAAGAGTTCGATGAACAATTAAAGCATGATTTTATGATCTTTAACCCGATAGAGATATGCCTAAAGCGTAAAAAAGACACATATTACTTCGGAAAAAAAAGAGTAAAAAATGAATTTATTCAAAAAAAGAAATTGTTCAATCCAAAATGTTCCTTAACTCCTCAATTTTTTCTTAGTGCAATTTGATTTTGAAAATAAAAATAAAAATTGATGATGAAAATTGAAATAGAAACAAAAAAGAGAAAGAGATAGAGACACGAAAAAAATAAAGAAATAAAAGAAATTATAATAAAAATGAAAAATATAATTTTTAAATTTAAAAAAGGTTTTTTTAAACTAAATTAATATAAATAAAATTATAATATATAAAATATTTTTTAAAAATATATAAAAAATTAGAAAAATAAAGTGTTGGGGGAGCCATGGCTCCCCTATGTCAACACTAAGTTCCTGCCCTGGGTATAATGTATTAAATTATTTTATGATTATATATGATTGATTATAGGGATATTTTTAAGGAAAAAATACCTTTATGTGGTGGAAGGAACTCATCCTTAAGGGAGAGATGGTTGAAAATTTAAGTATGAGTTTAAGTCTCACATTAGGTATAAATGAAAAAAGTGGAGCATCATATAAGGTTGAAGATCCATAAACTCAATGTTTTAAGGTTTTGAGTTGAGAATGATGTTAATAGCTGATGTGATTAGGTTCAAGTCTCATTGGTGTTGTATTTGTAAATGCATGTTTAACTACGTGTATGACATGAAATGAGACGGTATATTCTAATTTCAGTAAAAATACAATCAAATACTTATCTATTGTATTCAAAATTGAATCTAAAAATTATGTATCAAAGTTACACAAAAAAACACACGACGATAGTATGGGTTTAATCAACACTATAAAATATAATTTTTAGCTTAAATATATTTATCTTTTTAACTCAGATATATAACTACAAAATATACATTCACTTTTCTATTTTTTGAAAAATAGTATTTGAATTAATATATATAAAAATGACAACTGGGCGAGATGAGTGCGAATTTCATTATTCCATTCATCCTCGTAATAAAATTTCATTCTCACTTCCATATTAAAACTTAATGGATATATATATATTTCATCTCTATCCCATCAAATAACAAGTATACTCATATAATCATACTCGTACTCATTTTATTGTTCTAAGTATCAATTAAATTATTTTTATAAAAAAATCAAAATAAAAGAATCATGATATAATCAAAATATTCGATATTAAAAAAACGTAATATTTTTTTATGTCAAATATTAAGGAAAACAATAGTTATACAAAATTTCAAATTAAAATATCAAATAACAACAAAAAAACATTTAAAATAATTATATAAATATAAAAAATACACATAACTAAAATTTCATATTAACTAAAATTTTTATTAATTTTGCAAACGATAAGTAACTTTACTTATAAAAATATTTATAACAATAAGTTATTATATTATAGTAAACGAAACATATTCATACAATTATACCGGTAAAGTTGCTCTTATGAGAACAAATTATAATTATATAAAAAATAATCCAAAAAATATTTTACATTATCAAGGTAATTAACAAATAAAAAATATTAAAAAGAAGTAAAAATCATCAAATAGGTGTCTTATAAAATATATGATATACCGTTGAATAAATTGTACAAAAGAGAAAATATATATATAATTAAGGATATGATAAGATAAAAAATATCTTTAAGATCTAAGGAAATTTGTTGAATATCAAACCGTCGACCATTAAATTGTTCATGCAAAACAATGGTTCTTCAAAAATGAAAAAAAAAATACTAAGGATCAAAGATCAAATATTAATTCCAAATTATTAACTTTAAAACACTTAAGAATTATAATGAAATTTAAGCATAACTCAATTTTACAAGACTGACTTGTTAGATGAGATTTGTATTTATTTATATATTAACTCAATATTACAAAAATAAATAACTTGAAATGTCAGATTTACATCAATTTATATATTATAAATTAATTGACGTAAAACTTCCTACGTTATAATTTACATTATACTGTTTGGATAATTTTTTATAAACATTAAAAAGAAAATAAATATATCTATGAACAAAAGTAATTTGAAATGTGTTAGTTTATGTATAAACTAAATTTAGTTGATGTATAAATTTATTTTATCTTATTTTTATTTCTTATTTATTTGTATTCAGTTTGTCATGAGTAAATAAATCGAAGTAAATTTATTTTACCCGAATTCAACATTTTTGAAGGGAAATTTGAATTTAAAATTTTAAAATAACGTCTTATTTAAAATTTGTTGAGAGAGCTTTGCCGGTTGATTAGTTTCATCCTTTTGAAACTACATTAGTTGTATATAATTTTATCTGAGTCTAAATACCTTTTTAGGAAAACTAATATTATACGACTAAAATAAAATGATACTTATTTTAATCAATACAGTTACATCTTGAAAACTTTTAGCTGTGAATTACGTGAACCACTCTAGCGTTTGGATTTTAACTAGGATGGTTAAGTAGCAACGTATTGACGAAAACAATACTGTTTACGAACAGTAAGCGTAAAAAAGAAGTGTCATTAATTGTAAAAAGAAGCGTACAATTAATAAGAAGCAGCTTGATTTGACGATATAGAATCTGAAAAACCATACTTAAAACGGCTCATTAGCCATAAAGAATTATGTCTGAATTGAATGCATTACGGATAGATCAGAAATGAAAGTGGTAAGTAGTGGGAGGAAACGATGCTTCCGTTCCGTTCGCCGTTCCATGTCAAAATAAATAAATAAAAGCAACACCCACAAACGCACCCTATTAATCACGCTATCTACCAACTGCCACAAGACACAGTTGGCGCCAAACACTCACAACTCACGAAACCTACAAATAGAACAAACTACTTCCACACACACAAAAAAAACCACCTACGAGCTGGCACATACTGTCACAGACACAACAAACTTGATCCAAGATTAAGTTCTTTAAACATAAAACTCACACTTCAATTTGTAATTGTATGTGAATAAAATGTTATTAAAAACCAGAATTGGTTTATGTAATTTTCAAATTTAAAAACCAAAAGGCAGTGAAATAAAAAAAGGCAATGAATGGCGTAAATGCGGTAGCTAAGTGCGAGTCATTGCAAATGCTAATGGTGGGGTCTACTCTTTCTCTCTCCTTCTTATGGGTCTCTCACCAGACAGCTTTTACTGATCCTGCCATCCACAGTCCCCACTCACTTTGAACCCTCATTCATTCATTCATGGCTTTCACTCTTCTTTTTCTTCCATCCTTTCTTCGCTTCACACTTCACTTTATCTTGTGACCCTTTTCCGATCCTTCTAGTTCTTCCTCCTTCTTCTCTTCTTCTTCCTCTTCTGTCTCCAATGCCACAACCACTCACCTTTTTGTTCTCTCCTTGAATGCTGCTTTCGATTTCTGCACCATGCCCCACTTCTTCCTCTTCCTCCTCACCCTCTTCCTCTTCCTGCTGTCTCTCCGTAAGTCCCTATTCTCATTTTTCTTTAACTCTTCTTTGATCTGTCTCACTATTACTCATGTGGGTGGGTGTGGTGTGTTACGTGGTCCGATACATGTTTTGGGGACCAGTGTTTCAGCTAAATTAACTTTCAGCATTGCTCTTCTGTTTAAAGTGCATTGGTTGTTGATAAATTTTCCGTTTTTTCGAGTTTAATTTACTCTCTCCATTTGCATTGTTCTCTGTATTTGGGGTTTCTATTTATAACTTCTATTGTTCGATATGGGGAGAACTGAGAAGGGGTAGTGACATCAGTAGGAAGAGTTAGGGTTTTGTGTTGTTTCATTTTTACTTGGCCTTTCAGGGCTAATCTTCTGTGCAACGGATAAAAGAGAAAAAACTTGGTTCATGAATTTTCGGTTCAACTTAGCTGCTATCATGCCAAATTGATTATGTAATTGTTGTTCCTTTTAAAAATGATGTTTCTGCTTTTTACAAGTTATTGGTCTTCGATAAAATTAACAACAGAGCTTGTGTCATTTAGCCTGTACATTATAGAGTTCATTTCCCACAATTAGGCTACATGTTAATTTTTTGTTAAATTACTCGTTTAGTCCCTATAGTTTAATAAACTTTACCTTTTAGTCCTTATGTTTAAATAATATTTCTTCTTCTACATCCTATTTTTAATCTCTTTAAATCCCAAGGAGTTTAGGGGACAAGGACTATAAGAGATTAAAAATGGTATGTATTGGGAGTAAAAAAGATTAAAATGATATAAGTAAGGATTGAAAGGGATAAGATAAGGATCAAAAGGTAAAATTTATGGAACTATAAGGACCAAATAAGTAATTAAATCTTAATTTTTTATGATCCTTGATTTTGGAGAGTCAGGGTTGCAATGCTAGACCACCATCCCTTCCCTATAAAATTTTAGAGTGCTGAACATCACGATATGAATTGAAGTTTAGCTCTATCAATCATTCTCATCATTATCCATTGCTTCAGTTCAATATTTGGTGGTGATGATGTTAGATATATATTTAGAAGGGTCAATTTCAATTATATTTCATGATTGTCCGTTTTACTATCTGTATCATTCGTTGATGAATAGTCTTTCATTTATTGCTTTTGAACAAAATTGGACTAGGTTGAAATTGTAATGTACCAGACAGTTGAATTGAAACAAAAATAAAATTGGTAAATGGGAGCTTTTATTGGTGAGAATTAATTAATGTTGAGTTGAAGATGCCTTTCCGTGATTCAGCTCCTCTTAACAATAAGACATGTTCTCACCTCTACATGCCCGAACTGTAGTTGTTATTAATTGTAAGTATTTAACGGAACATGATGTTTGCAAATTTTTGTATGCAATTCCTTGCTCTGCTAACTCATTCTAAGGGAGTGAGCAAGAGGAAAGATACGTGAACAAAAGCTAAAGTATCTTGTGTTTTGGTCTAGGCGCACTTGAATCCCATAATAGTAGATTCAATCATCTTCAAGGTCCTGCACGACTGGTTAACCATGTGGGTTCTATGTTCCCTAAACTCTCACCTTTTGGTTCTCCACAGCCTTTTCTTCCTCTTGCACCTTCACCACTCTCTCCATTCACCAACACCTCTATCCCAAAGTTATCAGGTTCCTTTCTAGATGATTTTTGTGGTTATTTTGGATTTTCAGATGCTTGAATGTTCTCTGTTCCTCTTACAAGTGTTTATAAATGTATCTTGGATCGCAGGACTCTGCACTTTAAACTTTAGTAGTGCTGAAAGTTTGATCAGTGTAACGGCAACTGATTGCTGGGAAGTTTTTGCCCCATTTCTGGCTAACGTAATATGTTGTCCCCAATTGGAAGCAACTCTCACAATTCTCATTGGTCAATCTAGTAAATATACCAATGTACTTGCCTTAAATGGGACCAATGCCAAACATTGCCTTGCAGATGTGGAACAGATTTTGATGGGCCAGGGTGCTGCTACTAATCTGAAGCAGATATGTTCAATTCATTCTTCAAATCTCACTGAGGCATCTTGTCCTGTAAAAAATGTGAATGATTTTTATGACATGGTGGATACTACTAAGCTCCTTACCGCATGTGACAAAATTGATCCTGTGAAAGAATGCTGCTATCAAGTCTGTCAGAATGCAATATTAGAAGCAGCTACAACCATTGCATCAAAAGGTTCCGATATTTTGACCATGGACTCACCACATGTTCAAACCGAGCACCCACTACGGATCAGTGATTGTAGAAATATTGTCCTCCGGTGGGTAGCTAGTAAGCTTGAACCTGTTCATGCAAAGAAAGTTCTCAGGGGGCTGTCTAATTGCAATGTTAACAAAGGTCAGTGTGTGCTAAATGCTATATCATTCCTTCTTGGAAAAGTTTGAGCAGATTGTGAGTTAGGTGTTTTTTCCTCCGTGGTTTTATTTTCTGTCTTGCTCTCGATAAGAAGCATTTTCAAATCTGTAATCATCATTGCATGACGACTTTAGTTGGTTATAATTGATTCCATTGAGTACCTTTTAATCACCTGGTGATAATTCCCAATGATGTCAATCCTTCTGGCCCTTTAGTACTGCCTCTCTTTTACATATATTCTCTCTTCCTCTTCTGCATCAGCTTGTCCCCTGGTTTTCCCTGACACAATGCAAGTTACCAGAGGTTGTGGGGATGGGATAAGTAACAAAACAGCCTGCTGTAATGCTATGGAAAGCTATGTGTCTCACTTGCAAAAGCAGAGCTTCATCACGAACTTGCAAGCTTTGGATTGTGCTGAGACTTTGGCAATGAAGTTAAAAAAATCAAATATTACTGCTGATATTTATGGTCTTTGTCACATCAGCCTTAAAGACTTTTCCCTACAAGGTTGGTTTCTTTTCTCTGTTCTTGTTAGTATAATGAGCTCACACTCAATACCTATAATATTTTATACTTGATGCTAACAATTCTTCTCTCTTCCTTGTTCAACTTGGTGTGGAAATCGAAAATGTGGATTCTTCAGTTGGAAATCAAGGTAATTCTGCAATGTACACTATGTCAGTATAAATTTAAGTGCCACTTATGGGGAAGGAAGGGGAAGGGGGTTCACATAAGAAAAAACTAATGTTTTGTTGAGACAGTACTTGATCATTATTTTCCTTCTTGCATTAATGTTTTACTGAGATGTGACTTGCTACACTGTCTACCCTAAACAGAGGCTGGATGTCTATTACCTAGTTTGCCTTCGGATGCTACATTTGACAGGATTTCTGGGATCAGCTTCCTTTGTGATCTAAATGATAATATTCCAGCTCCCTGGCCTTCTACATCTCAGCTAACTTCTTCATCATGCAATAAATGTATGTACACCGTGTTGAAAGTTTATAATATAATTATGAGTGGCAAACTGCTCTTTTTCGATTCTTTATTTTGGATTCTTTTTGGCTTCAAAATTTCCACTGTAGTAATTTTTCTTTGAAATGTTATATTTCTTTTCCGCACTTCTGATAATTGTAAGTTGTTGGAACTGCAGCTGTCAACATCCCTGCCCTTCCTGCAGCAGCATCAAGTCAAAGTTGTAAGAAAACCTTTTCTAGTTGTTATGTTTGTGCAGTAGTAATCTGTAATCTATGAAGTTTCAAAATACAATATAAATGGTATAATGTAGTTTCAAAATTAATTGGCAATCCTATAATACATATGTTCAAATTTAAGAGAGGGGGCTAAATTTGGCTTGAGCTATAATAACAAAGTTTCTAAATGTACATAGATAATATAAAGCACAGACAGGTTTGTTTCATTTTGTATAGGATTGGCTTCCAAATCTGAAACCCATGAAAAATTCAACTAAACAATTTAGTTTACAGTTTCTTCAATGTCTTCAGAGTTTTTTCATTTTTTCAGTTTTAGTTGGATTGATTGGTTTGGTGTTATGAACTGACTCTGTATTTTTTTTTTCAGCAGGCCTATACAGCCATGAGATTATGTTCTTCGTGCTTGCTGCTTTATCGTTTCTCCTTATGGCAACCATGTAATTATGAGGGTTTCCTTTCAAGTGAAGCTTTCCTGGTTCTTCAACAGAGATAGTTTTACACGGGTGTAATTCAGGATAGTTAGTTGTAGCCTGTTCTATGAGAAAAAGAAATCTCAGCTGGAGGTAATGTTCAATCTGTTTCGGATCTTCTTGATTCATGATTCTTCTTGTGTGCTTGTGTAATAAATTTTTTGTATATAGAAATTTTAGAAAGCATAGGTTATACAGAAACTTGATGAGATTTATATGCATTTGAAGTATCATAGGAATTTCCAGTTCTATATCTCTTGGAGAAGTGTTCTTTTATGTTCAATTTAGATTCTTCTACGATAATCGTGATGCTATTTTTTTTTTCTTGTTAAACCAATTTCATAGTTAAGCATGACAACTCTAAAATCCAACCGATTACTCAAAAAGCCACTGCACAACAATTCATGACATCATTTGACTCTCACGAATTCATGATATAGTTGACATTGAACTGATCAAACAGAACATCATTCACACATATAACTATTCTTCAAGGAATGTTTTGTGCTTTACCTCTTTTACCCCAATAAGGATAGTAATCTTGTTTAGTTAATTTAATACTTTATTTTATAGTTATTTTTTATTTTATATTAATTTTTCTAAAAGTAATACCTTTTTATATAAGACAATTATAACTTAGTGACAATATAATTTTTATAATAAAATTCTATAATAACTGACAATTCAATTTGTCATTTCAAAAATCATTATGTTTGATATTTTCAAGCTTTAATTTTTAACTTTTATAATCATTTATTAGAAAATGAAATGATTGTTGCTTTCTTAAAATATGCTATTTTTAAATAAGACAATGAAATGATTGTTGTTTTCTTAAAATATAAGAAAATTGGATATTGTTCATTTAAATATAAGAGTAAGTGTATTCAGAAATTATAGGGTTAGAGAAAACAATGTCATTTTAATAAAGAAATGTAAAATAAGTGTTTATGTTACATCGATGTGTGATTTTTATTTATTTTAATTTAAGAAATTTATAAAAGTAAATTTGCTATTAGGACGTTAAGTTTATGTTACTATATTAATTATAAAATATTATCAAATAGGAAAATGTTCTCTTTTTCTTCAAGATAGAAGCATTGATCACATTAGTTGGCTCCAATTATTTGATGAACAACTTTATTCATGTGAAGAAAACTTGGAAAACACATGCGTTATGAGTATGTGATGTGGGTTCCTTTTTTTTATAATAATAAAAATAATAAAGTTATTATAATCATTAGAAATTAAATATAAATATTTTTTATAATTTTATTGTAATGGTTAAGTTTTAAAAAATAATTAAATAAAAAAAAAATAAAAAATATTCATTAAAAAAGTAAAATTAATAAAAAACATTTTAATAATTTTTTTACTAAAAGAGTAAATTTGTAAAACAAGTGTAGAAACTAATTTTCTTGATATATACCAGTGAAAACATATACGTTAATAATAAATGTGTATTCACTTTTTCTAACTTTAAAAATAAATATAAGATTAAGTTATACATTTATTCTCTGTTTTCGTTCAGTTTTGTTAATTCGGTCTTAATATTTTTTGTTTGTTCAATCAGATTCTAATTTTCATCAAATTTTGTTCAATTTTTTTTTTGAAAAAAAATGCATACGTGTCAACCCAGCGACGTGCCATGTGTTAAAGTCAATGTTTTATATTCAATTTGTTCCTTATATTTGTTATTTTTTCTCAATTTACTTCAATTTTTTAATGAACCTATTTTGTCCCTCTCCAAATTAAAACCAAATTAAATTTTTATATAAATGTTATAATTATTTTATTAAAAGTCATATTTTTATTAAATATTTTTTGTTTAGGACTACAATTAGTTTAAAATTAGAACGGAAATTTTGAGAATGAAGACTAATATCATTGATTTAAAATTTTGAATTAATTGAAATCCTAAACCAAAAATATTTAATAAAAATTTGAATTTTAATAAAGACATCATTGTAACATTTTTATAAAATTTAAATTTGGTCCTAATTTGGACATGGACAAAATTGCTCCATTTAAAAAAAATGAGTCTAAATTAAAGAAAAATAAAGAATATAGAAACCAAATTGAATATAAAATATTGACTAATGTGGCATGTTGTTGGGTTGACATCTGGACTTTTGTTAACAAAAATCACGAAATGTGACATGTGACAATCAATGTTCATTACCCTTATTAAAACTGAGTTATCAAAAAATGACTAAATTGAACAAAATTGACAAAACTGAACATAAATAGGAACCAAGAGTGTAATTTAACAAAAATATAAATAATTTTATTAAATAAATATTTTATTTATTTTGTAGATAAAGTTTATGTATTAAAGATATTTATTTTAGTTCAAAAGTGATGAATATAAAAGAAAAATTAAATAAATGAAACATTTAAATATAATGAACCGGTTACTTAAAAGGTGAAAATTATAAAACTATTGGACTTAGCTGCAAACCTTTTAAATTTATTATGGACGTACCTGCAAAATTTCAAATTTATAAGGGACCTATTTGTAAAGTTTTTAAATTTAACAGGAACCTACTTGTAAATATTTTAAATTTATCAAGGACTTACCTACAAACTTTTTTAATTTATCAGGGACCTACCTGCAAAATTTTTAAATTTATAAGGCACCTACTTGTAAAGCTTTTAAATTTAACGGTACCTACCTACAAATTTTTCAAATTTAGCAGGGACCTATCTGCAAATTTTTTAAATATATCAGGGACTTACTTGCAAAGTTTTTAAATTTTTCAGGGACTTACCTGAAAATTTTTAAATTTATGAGAGACTTACCTGCAAAATTTTTGAATTTATCATGAATGTACATGTAAATATTTTAAATTTATCAGGACTTACCTGCAAAACTTTTAAATTTATCAGGGACCTACCTACAAAGTTTTAAATTTAAAAGGGACCTACTTTGAAAGTATTTAAATTTAACAGGGATCTACTTGCAAATAATTTAAATTTACCAGGTAATTAGCTCCAAAGCTTTTAAATTTATGAAGGATCTACCTGCAAAATTTGAAATTTATAAGGAATCTACCTGCAAAGTTTTTAAATTTAACAGGGACCTACCTGCAAATATTTTAAATTTAACAGGGACTTACCTGCAAATATTTTAAGTTTAACAGGGACTTATCTGCTAAGTTTTTAAATTTATAAAGCACCTACTTGCAAAGTTCTTAAATTTAATAGGTACATACCTACATATATTTCAAATTTATCAGGGACCTATATGCAAAGTTTTTAAATTTTTTAGAGAATTATTTGTAAAATATTTAAATGTTACATAGACCTACATGCAAATATTTTAAATTTTCTAGGGACTTAACTGCAAATATTTTAAATTTATCAAGGACTTATCTGCAAAGTTTTTAAATTATTTAGAGACCTACTTGTAAATTTTAAAATTCATAAGGTACGTAATTGCAAAGTTTTTAAATTTAGCAGGGACCTACCTGCAAATATTTCAATTTTTTTGGGAATTACCTTTAAAGTTTTTAAATTTATCAAGGACCTACTTGCAAAAATTTTAAATTTATCAGGGTCTTAGCCATTAGCGGAACTAGGTAATGACAAGGAAGAGCCACGGCTCACCCATTTTTTTTTTTGAATTTTTTTTACATATATTTATATATTTTTTAAAATTATAATATATATTATTTATATTAAGATTATATTATGGAAAATTATAATAAAAGATAAATAAAATTTTTTAATGGAGACATTAATTTATAAAAGAGATTAGGTTTTTTTTATCTGATTATAAAATCTTTCTACCATGTAAATTATCATGAAAGTGTGTGAAGAGAGATAAATACAAATTCTTGCATGATCTCTCACAGATCAAGGTTAGTATCTTATTATGATTTATGTATCGCTACCTATGGTAATTTTTTTTAAGTTTTGAATTTATACAATATTGCTTATTTAATTAAAGTAGTATGAATTTTGTTATGTTTTGCATTGTGATAATTGTGATTTGTGAATATAAATTTTATTTTTTCTAAATAGGCGAGTGGTGATAAATTTATATTAGAAAGATTATGATAAAAAGTAAATTGATTCCTTTTTTTCAAAGAGGAAGGTTTTAATAAAGATGAAAAAAATGCATTTACGTTAACTAAACTTGAGAAATTTAATAAGAACCAAGAATTTAAGACAATAAAAAACAAATCTCTAAAGTTCTCAGAAATCAAATTGATGAGATACGAATGACTTATCTAAAATGGTATTCATGGTTTGGTATAATGATATAATAGCGAATGATAGTAATATTTTTTTGAATTCTACTATTATGTGTGTTTGTTTTAAGGAGAGGAAATGAAGAGAAAAAGTGAAGAGTTTTTCTTCTAAAGAAATATTATATATAACAAATCTAATTTGGCCCCCCTACATTTTTAGTCCAAGTTCCGCCAGTGTCTAAGGGGTCAGTTAGTCTCACTTAGAGCGGACTAACTCCTGTGGTGAGAGTAGCAGGAGGCCCGAAATTCATTAAGGGTTAACCTTGTGGTGAGGGAAAATTGATTCATTATAACACTTGTAACACATAGCTCGGGGGTGAGCAGAGGTATCCACCACAAGTGCAAGTATCCACTGAATCTGATCAGGCTATATGTATCCAGATGAGTCGAGTCGAGGTCTTAGTGTATTGATTGAAGAGTCATAACATGCTTGGATGGTGTATGTATATTGGATGGTGAAAGTATATTTGATTGTATGATAAAAACATTGTCGGCTTTAGCTTACCCTTTCTTGTTGGTTGCTTTGTATGTTGTGTTTCTATCTTTGTGATGATTATCAATTTATTGATGGGAGCAGATGCGAGGGATAATCGTGGTCATCAGGGGAGAGACGACTCTGCAACTGAGTTTTCTTGGGATATCTTTAGGGCTACGGCCTATGTACTTGTCAGTCTTTACATTTCTTTATGGTTCCAACAGAATGTTTATCATGTTCCTTTATTTTTGGTGACACCGTGGTGTGCCTTGGTTGTAAGGCATTATGTTCAAACTCTAGGATTGCGCTGCTATATTATAATTGTGTGACGTTTTCTTTAATTACGCTCATTAATTAATTGGGACGCTACACTTGATTTTTTTCGAAAATAATTTTATTCACCTAGATGAAATTGGGTGTTGACACTTAATTTTCCTAATTTCAACCATTTTGTTTTTCATTTTCTTCCATTCTCACTCTCATTCTCTTTGCCTCTGTTTCGTGAATACTATAATATATGAACTCATTTAGGGGAATTACAAGAACACTAGATAGAGGCTAGGATAACTGTTATTGGTCTCGGTATAGTTGAAAATCATTTTGAGGTAGTTGCCCTAAAATTGTAATTGTCATATGTGTTAATCGTGTTATTATTTTTCTTATAAACAATTTTTTTTTCTTAAATATCGTCTTCATCGAGGTTGTGCAATTGTTTGAGGTTATTACACCTAAGGCACCTCAACAATTATGGGTGGCAATGTAGGTCAGTTTGACCCATTTAGGCATGTCCCGTACTTGGCATACAAAATGCGAGCTTAATAGTCTGACCCACTCTGCATAGGTCCTGCCACGTGAGTCGATTCATTTTTTTTGTTATAAAGCTTTGGATTTGCTACAAATTGGGGAACTTTGACATCTTCATCAAAATTAAGTAAAGACTTTGGAAAGCTAAAATATAAATTGATAATCTAACATTTTTATCGTATCCATATCCATAATTTGACTTGCATGATGAATTCTTGAAATTTTAGCACATTCAGAGACATATAACATTAGTCTTTTCTCCTCATACAAGAATTTGTAACATTCATACAAAAATTCAAGAAGAAAATAACCAACATACACAAATACATTTTTTTGTAAGGGTCGCAAGTTAATCCATCCCACCTTATTCCAACCTCACGCAAATTACATACTAATACAAATTAAAACTATGCGAATTGACGTGCTTGAATTTTCGTTGATCCCGCTATCCCTAATTAAATTGTCGTCTACACGTGAAAATTAAAATGATTATTTAGAAACTATTTTTCAAATATTTTTCTCACAACTTTAGTATTTGAATATATTTATTTCATCTTTATCTTTTAATTATATTTCAATACTTTTTTAAATATCAATAGTTAAAAATAATCTACAAGTTTCAATATTCTTTTAAATATCAATAGTTAAAAATAGTCTATCACTTTCAATATTCTTTTAAATAAAATTATTTAAAAATAATATATTACAGTATAAATTATTTATTATAAATATAGAATATATTTTATCTGTTCATAATACTTTTCTTGTTTTTATCATAATACAATCCGTGTTAATAGTTAAAAATAATCTACAAGTTTCAATATTTCTTTTTAAATATCAATACTTAAAAATAATCTATCTCTTTCAATATTTTTTTTTAAATATCAATTGTTAAAAATAATATATCACTTTCAATATTTTTTTTTAATTATCAATGGTTAAAATGATATATCACAGTATAAATTATTTATCATAAGTATAAAATATATTTGATCTGTTCACAATACTTTTCTTGGTTGTAGATTTCTGCTATTTAAAATAAGAATATTATAACCAATGCATACACTAAAATATTAGTTTGCCATATTCATGAAGTTCATTTTATGTCGTTTTCATTTTTTTTTTCACAATAAAAATACATCCATCAACCACACACTAAAGAAAAAGTTTAGTCGTTATAGAACAATGATATGATACAAGGTTAGTTATTATAAATGGCAAGATAAGATTAGATATCAGGTTAGATAAGATAATTGTAAGTTTTATAAACCTAAGAATGATTAAACAAATAATAATATTTATAAAAAGGATATGAAAGTGGTATTTTGGAGGAAAATAAATGATTTTTCTTATGGTGATAAAGCTAAATGTCATTCATGGTTTGAAGAGATTGCATAATATTTTTTCCAAGATATGATTGAATTCATCTTTTCTCATAGGTTATAATTTATTTATTTATATACTTACCCTATTAATTCATATATATATATATATATTTAATTTTTTATGGTTATATTATTATTGTTAAAATCCTATTTTAGTTTTATAATTCTCATAAAAAAATCAATTAAATTCCTCATTTGATTCAATTTAATATTTTAATTTTTTATAATGATTTAATCAAATCTGTTTGAAGTTTAATTTTTTTATAATTTATTTGAATATTTAGATTTTTTAGGTGAATTTAAATAAATATTTTATAGAAATTAAAAAGTAAAAGAATATTTTAATCTATTATTATTATTATTATTATTATTATTATTATTATTAAGGAGTGATAAATTAAGTGAGAGAAAGATAAGTTTATCATATTGGGCTACCATTATTTATAGGCCTGAATTAGAGAGCCCGATACCATGGCTAGCCCTTGCAAACCAAGTTAACGACATAAACCTCGTTGTGTTCTGCCGCCACAGGCAGGATCGTGAATTCCTGATTTTTTTCCGAAAACCCTGGTCTTTGAAATTCACCAGCAAAACTTGAAGTGAAGTGAAGCCATTGCGTTTCAGAGTTGAGAATGGGGAAGAAAGCAAAAGGGTCAAGGAAGGGAAAGAAGGCGTGGAGGGCCAACATCAGCACCGAAGAGATAGAAGATTTCTTCGAGAAATCAACGAAGGACGCTCTTTCTGGTGGCTCTCTTCAAGCCCTTTCCAGTAATTCCATCTTTTACGAAGACAAGTCC
>Ga0209589_1004081_pt1 | contig 25385 bp, 12 predicted proteins | sample CowpeawhiteBW_FD_187525 | JGI IMG/M metagenome (GOLD analysis project Ga0209589, IMG submission 187525) | Root nodule microbial communities of legume samples collected from California USA - Cow pea white BW (SPAdes) (version 2) | ecosystem: Host-associated > Plants > Roots > Nodule | place: USA...
CTTATTTAATTAAAGTGGTATGAGTTTGGTTATGTTTTGCATTGTGGTAATTGTGATTTGTGAATATAAATTTTATCTTTTTTCTAAATAGGTGATATGTGATAAATTTATATTAGAAAGATTATGATAAAGAGTAAAAAAATTGATTATTTTTTTAAAGAAGAAGGTTTGTGATAAAGATGAAAAAAATGCATATACCTTTAACTTTTTATGAGAACCAAGAATTCAACACAAAGAAAAACAAATCTCTAAACTTCCTAGAGTTATATATAATGAATAATTTATGAGGTATGAAGAGCATCGTCAAATTTGACAATACCCACTAAATTAAATTGATGAGGTATGAAGAGCTTATCTAAAATGATATTCATGGTTTAGTATCATGATATAATAGCATGATATAATAGCGAATAATAGTCATATCTTTTTGAATTCTACTATTATGTGTGTTTTATTTTAAGAAAAGAAAATGAAGAGAAAAAATGAAAAACTTTTTTTTTTTAACTAAAAAAAATTATATATAACAAATCTAATTTGGCACCCCTAAATATTTTGTCCAAGTTCCGCCACTGATTGGCAGGTACTTGTGGTTTTCCTGAAGGACAACATTGTTGTATGGTTTCGCTACTTGCACAATTCTTTACTTAACCATTGCAATAGATTGGTATGAACCTCGATGATATGAACTATCTTTGTATGTGTTCTAAAACATTCATTTTTTCATTGTTCAATTGCTAGTAGAGGTGTCATATTGGCCAATGGCCAGTGGCCAATGGGCCAACCCTAGACCACACATCACTAAGCCCCTTTTTAAGGGCAAAAAAAAGCTCTAGCCTCCAAAGCCTCCTCTCAACTAGGATAGGACCCGGGCTAAGATGGGTTTGGCCCTACCAATTAATTAACCTTTAAAAAACCACTTTTAGTTTGATTTGGGACGATGATAAATGGGTCGAGTCGGGTCAACGACTGAGACGAATTAGGATAGGAAACCGACTGAGATGGGCCAAGTCGACAGCCGAGACCAAACGGCCCGGTCTAACGTCTAGGACTAGCTAGGCCAAGTCGAAAGCTAAGACGAGGCGGGTCGGGCCAACGATCAAGACGAGATAGGTCGAGTCGGGCCGACGACTGAGACAAGATGAGTCAGGTCGGTTTGGGCCAAAGGATGACACCCAAGACAGGTTGACATCTGAGACGACCCAACCCTATCTTATGGGCAAGACGGGCATGCCCAATTCTACGCTTGAGACGGGCTCGAATGGTCCTGGCAACAGATTGGGCTGTGTCGATTTGATGGCCAAGACAGTCAACTCGTGACGACGTCCGTGACGCACCGGTTCAAGCCCATTACAAAGACGGTTTGACCATGGCCAAGGACTGAGATAGTGCAATAATAATATTTTAAAAAATAATATATTTTTCATCTTCAAAAAGAAAACTAATGGGTTGATCATGACCCACAAGATTTTTGTGAGCTTTTTGGCCTCGTAAACTAGACCAAATTGACAGCTCTAATTATTGAACATAACATACAATTAAAAACATCAAATACTAAGGTAAAAAAACTTGCATGATTTTTTTCTCCAAATTAATAATTTAATTATAATATTATAATTATTTAATTTTTTTTCTTTCTCAATTATTTATAATTATACTAATATATTGTAGTATAATAAACAAACTGTTACCAAAACTCTTTCCTGCACCATGTATACATTTTTTTGATGTGTACCACCATAAAAATTCATTTTTGTGAAAAAGAAGAAAAAATTGTCTCTAACAATCCAATCACCGCATTGATCGAGGTTGTTATGATGAGAAGTACTAACATCGCAAAGGTGTTGTGGGATTCCACTAATTTAGTAGGGATACTATCGTACACGCAGAACAAAATAAAAAGAAACCTACTTACCATAACAATTTCTACTAAAATAGTCGTCGTTTTATCATTTCAAGAATATTTAATCATTCTGGAGTTTGCAACCGTAACGATGACCGGTTCAATTCTTGTTGAAAACTTAGACATCTTGATTAACAACAATTCCAAAATAAAGGTCATTTTTTTTTTTAACTATGATCAAAAGCTTTAGGTATACATTATTAAGATGTAGATGTATGAGAGAAGAAGCCTGAATAATCTGAGAGAGCGAGGATTTTTTATTTATTTTTCATTTAACTCACATTAGTCAAAAAGTATCATAAAATAACCTTGAACAATGACATTGTAAAAGAAACTCTTAACTAATGTTAACCAAAATAATCGTAGTCAACATTAATTTTAATATGTAAAATCAACATTAGCTAAAATAAATTAACAAGTATAAATTCCTTTTCTAACACGAACTAAAAATTACATATAGACTTTAGATTTACAATATTGATTAAAGAACATGACCAATTCATATTTTTTAAAATACCAATTAATATGAAAATAATTTTCTATATTTTAGTGTAATGAACTTGATAAAATATTAAATCTCAATACTTTTATATTGTTATTTAAACAAAATAATTATCTTTTAAAGTTTCTAATCAAATTTTAAAGGATAATTGTTGGAAGTTTCACATTGATTAGAGATAAAACAATTTCATAGTATATAACTGAAATACAAACCTCACTTTACAAACCAATTTTGTAAGGTTGAATTAGACTTAAAACTCATTTCTAACATCGAATCTATATCGTTCTGAATGACACATAAGACTACACTTCTTATGATCCATGTTCCAACACTAAACTGTTGAGAGACAACTGCCATGCCTATCAAATACATGTCTACCAATGTTCAAACACTACATGTCTCACACTGATTCAAAAGTTTTTTTTTATTTATTTTTATAATTGATCAAATAATTGTCCACTATCTCAACATGACAGCTTTTACATCATAGAAAATATTCATTTTTCTAGTGATCACGAACTAGTTGCAAATAATTTTTTGAAGTTACAAAACCAACAAAAAAAAACACATATTTTCTCACCATTAAGGGAATAATAATAATGATTAGTGGCTCAAACAATTTATATCTCCTTCACATGAGGGAAATGACATAATGAAAGCAAGAATGAAGACAACACCACTCATGACTCATCCCAAACCATTGGAAAGTATAAGAAACATCAATGTCAACCTACACATAGTAAAGTTTCATAAGTTGTCTAATTTTTCCTCGTCCATCAATTATGTTTCAAATCAAGTACTCTCTTAACATGTAGAAACAAGATTAGACAAATCCAAACCCTAATTAGATATAAATGTGATAAAAGTTTGAATGTGTGGAGCATGTGTATTGATTATATAATTAGAGGCACGTGATGTGAACCCAAAGGAATAAAGGTGGCACTTGAGTCACCAAATCTCTTATGGGGATATGGTGGGGGCATAACAAAGAAACAATGACCTCATCTTCACAATCATATTATTCTCTACTTCTTTTCCTTTGCAACTTTTCAAGCATGTGTAATAATTGGTCAACAAATTTCATTGGATTAACTTTCTTTTTTTCTTATTATTATTTCCATGAAGAAAACAATGTGGAATAATAAATTAAATTGTAATTTTGGGTTACACTCTAATTTTCATACGCAATTTTAACTAATAAGTTTTACACAATCAACAATTTTGATTTTATGTCTTAAGTTATTTCTGTTTTTTCCTTTTTTTTTTACTAAACTATTTATATCTATTAATAAAGAGAATTGATTTTGTACATCTCATGACCACTTTTTGGTTGTACTTACCAATTTTACCTTTATTCTATCCCATTAATAAAGTACCTATAAAGAGTTTTGATTCGGTGACCACCTTATAATTATTTTTTGATATACTTTAATTCTTATTAATATAAATTATCTTATCTTTTAAATTTTATATTTATTTTCTAAAATTTAATTAATTCGTTTTCATGATCATAATAAAATAAAATGGATACACATTTAGGTCGATGCATGTATAGTAAAAGCAATATTCATTTGAGAGATACTGTCAATAAATAATTTAATTGATTAAAATGTAAAACTAAATGTACAAAATTTAATTTTGATCCAAACTTATAACTTTTTTTGAATAAAAGTTAAATTTGGAGAAAAAATAAATTAAAAGACTGAAATTACACCTGAAAAATAAAAGGGTTGAAAATTGTAATTTAATATTTTTATTGTGAATATATACATGCCCAATATACTTTGTTTTATATATAAGTTAGAATTTTGTTTCAATTAATCTATTTTACATTTGTTTTTAGTGAAATATATAAGTGGTGTTTGCTGCTACATTTTTTTTTCTTTTACTCTATTTTGTAAAAGTAGGGGTGATCAGTGGCAACTATGTCAAAGATGAAAGCTTGAAGCCTCTTCTTTATTCGAGCAAGTAATAATTAAGGTGTATATTTTACAAGTCCATAAAAACAAAGTTTAAATTTTCTCAAAATTATTCTATTCTAAATCCTGTTTTTTAGTGAATAATCTAAGATGCTTTAGGTGGTACATCTTTCTTTCCTTTGTAAGAGATGGAGTTGGGTTTAGACAGCAATGTCAGACATGAACATGACTACTTAGTCTCTACTTTGTTGGAGACAAGAATAATTGAATTGTGTTATATATATATATATATATATATATATTTTGGCAGACTTAAAACAAATTTAAAAAATGAAATTTTTTATTTAAAATGTATTTTTTGAGTTTTTTTTATGAAAAATTATTTATTAAATTGTCATAATTAATTTTATTTAACATTTTTTATGTGGACTAATCTATTTGATCTTTCTTGAGACATGATTGATCTTAATTAAGTTTGTATTATATTTAGTTTTGAGAAACTCACTTCGAAAGAAGTAACTGATACGGGAATTGTTAATATTATTTTATAAATTATATATGTATTTGGAAAAAATTGATTTTATTTTTATAATTAAGAATGTCAATTGGTTTATCATTTTCCAAACTTGTAATTTTTCTTAAGATATTTAATTATGAAAATAAATCAAATCCATCAATATCAACCAAATTATCATGTTTTAAATATTTTTCAAGTATCAAGTATTTTTCTTTCAAAAATGTATAATCTAGTGACTTTAACTTTTAACACTAAATAAAAAATCAAAAATATCTTCATATATTGAAGGTTAGTATTATTTTAAAATTATAATGAAAATTTTAAAGATGACAACTAACACCATATATCTAAAATTTTAAAATTAGTCCTCATCTTTACAATTTTTGTTCTAATTTTAAACTAATTATAACCCTAAACCAAAATATTTAATAAAAATGTGAATTTTACTAAAAACATCATTATAACATTTATATAAAAAATTAAATTTGGTTTCAATTTGAAGAGGAACAAGATTATTCAATTTTAAAAGAATTAGGACTAAATTGAACAAAAATATCGAATATAGAAAATTAACGAAAATTGAATATAAAATAATGACTCTGACACGTGACACAATGTTGGATTGACACGTAAACATTTTTCAAAATTAACAAAAATTGATGAAAATTGAAAACTATTTGAAAAAAAAATATTAGGACTAAAATGACAAAACTGAACGAAAATTAAGATAAAAAATGTATTTTAATCAATTTTAAATACGTGAAGTGGAAAAGCGAGAAATGAAAAGTTAAAGAACATTATCCTTCGAGATCTCACTCTCCTTTTTGTTAATTTGGATCATCGCCAACTACGCTAATTTGGATCGACCTTTCCATGATAAAGAACACTATTATGAATTTCAAGAAGAGGAGAAGGAGCTGGAGATTCCGTGAGGAATGGAAAAACTAGGGTAAGAGTAAACCTAAAGATATTGGGAACTAATTTGTGCATTGAAGATCAAGCTTAAGAAGTTTGAGAAGCGTGATTCTTCTTGCGAGGCTTTAAAGAATAATGAATTTGTGAAGTCAAGTCTACCTTCATGTGTTTTATTGTTTTAGTAATTTACTTGGTTTGTAATTGATGGTAGGATTATTGTTTTAGTAATTTACTTGGTTTCTAGATAATGATAACACTACTAAAAAACTTAAAAAACTCACATTTTCTACCAATTTTGTTTTGAAATTTTTTTCGTTAGAAATAATTACAAGTTTTGTTATGAAAAATAATTTGCATGTTAATTTTTTTGCAAAATATTTTATGTAAAGCATTTGCCGCAAAAACAAATTATAGGAAATATTTGCAAATTTTATAATTTTGTAAGAAATAATTATATATAAAAGAATTACATGGCAATTAAAATGCTTAGAAAAAATGACAAGAAAAATCTCATATAATATAAAAATTCTAGTAGTGCAGGGTTGTGTAATATGGAGGGTCCTTGGTTGCAGCTAACTTTAAGCCAGGAGGAAGAACTTACTTGGTAGTACCATTGCATTTGTTCATGAAAATTATTTGCTTAGTTGGATTATTGGGGTTACAATTAGAACTTAGAGGGAGATTATTTGTAATTGTAATCCAATGTGAAAAGTTTATTGTATGATTGATTAAGAATTTTGCAGTTTAAAAAAATATTTAAAAAACACTAGCAGTGTGGGCTTAACGTAAGCTGAATCGACGTTGTACAATAAATTATTTGAAATTATAGAGTCTCTTTTGGGTGGATGAGACTGTCATTATTTTTCTCCCCCGTGAAGTTTTATTGAAATTTACCTCACTCTTTTTGGAAATTGACTGAATTAGGTATTTAGGTCATGCTATGAATGAAGTGCCTTCTTGTCCACTAACTTTACCTCCATTGTGGACAATAGAATTGGACTATTGATACACCACATCAACATCCTTCACTTGCAAGAGAAGCCTTTTCAACTTATCTTCATCACTATCATCATCCTTCACTTTTGCATTGCGATACACCATAATTTGAAATTTTTTGCAATGTTTCAAACTCCTTTTTATAACTTATACAATCATTTGGACTTGTATGTATTGTTTTTAAAACTCCAAACCCAATGGAAATAATATCTTCTTTGCCTCATAGTGACGAGTTAGTAATGTATTACCTTTTGAAAGCATTTCTTGCAACAACTCCAGCAATTCAATAAAACCTTTATTGATCCACTCATTTCTCGCTTTAAGATGAATTAATCTAAGTATTGTTGAAAAACATGTAAAACTTGAACAACCGAGATACAAAGGTTTCTCCAAGTTGTCTTTCAATGAATCATGCATGTGTGCTTGTTGGAAATTATCTTCTCCAATATCACGAATCTTATCTTCCATGAGATCTACAAAATGTAGACTGGACTCTTACATTGAGATAAGATTGAAAGGTGTACTACTTCACCATACCAAATTCATGTTGCATAACTCTTTAGAAAACTATCACAAAGAAGATGTTCTTGTATCAACTTAATTTTTAGTCGCCTCTCGTTCACATGATTAACATAGTGACAATAATATTTTCCATTCACATATTTTTCATTTCGTTAAACAAATTGTAGAAACTCTTCAATGTCATTATCATACAAATCACTAATTCAACTACCATTCATCCAACTTCGATCCATTGTTACACAACATAAGAACTTAGTTTCTGCATGAATATCTTTCATCGTTTAAAAATACAGATAGTATTTAATCTTTATATTGAATCTTAAAAGGGAAATTAAGTTTCCCTCAATGCAATGTATGACAAAGTTAAACTATAAATTGATTGAAGAACAATTATAATATCAACTTCTAAACACATTGTCGAGGGTCAAACACTCTAGATCTAGAATGAACACGTTAAACATATAATTTTAAATCATATCAAAAGACTTAAATACTGAAGTTAAATATATAACGCGAAAAGGGGGCCTGCCATGAGTTGGATTCTAGAATGGCAGCGAGAGAGGTCACGATACGTTGCAGCGGCTAGAAATCACAACTTGAGTCCATCAATAGTGAGAATTAAGAAGAAAATAAAGTGTAAAAGTTTCAAATTGCTACAATGGAGGAAAAGTGAAACAAAGAAGATGAAGCACGAAACGAATACTGACGAAAAAGGGCCAACGCTAGTAATGAATAAGAGGAGATACAACATTGGTTTTTAATAGCAATCGATGTAATATTTGTTTCTTTTTAAAATTTTAAACTTCAGAAACTACATACTACATTTGTTTGTTTTCCAACTTGTGTAATATCTATTATTTTTTAAAATGAGATATATAACATTGATTCTCATGCAACTGATGTAAAACCTTTTTTTTAATTGAGAAATTATATAACATTGGTTCGAGAATCAACGGATGTAATATCATTTCATTACATTGGTTCCAATACCAACCGATGTAAAGTTTTCTTTATAATTACAATAATGTCTCATTTTTATTTCACATAGGTTCAGAAAAATCTATATAAGATTTTGTTGTAATTTCTATATTTTGTACTAATATTCTTACTTTTAATAACAATTCTTAATTAAGTAAAAGGTTAAATATGTCATTAGTCCCTAAACTTGGACTTGAAATTAGAATTCGCACCTGTCTCAAATTTTGATACATGTCTTCAAACTTATAAAAATGAATGAACATACTCCTTTTAACCCAACAACGTCAACTTTTTTTTTTACGTGTTAAACGATATTTTATGCTAGTATTTGAGTTGAAATGTATTGAGTGATGTAAACAACTCAAACGTCATATCAAAATATCGTTTAACACATGTCAAAAAACTTCCACGCAGTTGGGTTATGACTATATATGTTCATTTTTATGTTTGACGACCAAATATACAAAAAAAAAAAATTAAATTGAGACATGAACGAATTCTAATTTTCCATTCAAGTCTAGGAACTAAAAATATATTCAACCATTAATTAAATTATGACTGTCTCTTTTGTATGACACTGGTAAAACCTTCCTTATTTGGGATCATAATATCTAGATTTTGCACTGTTACCTCCTTCTATACTTTCTATAAACACCTGCTAAACTTCCTCCTTTATTGAATTATTTTCCACACATATGTTTCCTTATCCTCTTCATGAAACCTGTACAAGAAAAGGTTAAAATGTCTCTTCCATGCCTATCTTCATATCTTCCCTTCCTTGAACTTTCCTCTTGGATTCTCATTATGCTTGATCCTCGTTTAATTCAATCAGTCTACGAAACATCACTACACATTTACAAATAAGGAGCTAAAACGTAAATCTTAGTTTTTATCTCTTAATCTAAATGTATTATTATCTCTTCTTATAACTAGTAAAAAACCAAGTAGCATGTTCATTTATTACATTATTAACAAAAAAAAAAAATACAGATATACTTGGTGAGATTTTTCAAGAAAGAATAGATAAGATTTAGATAGTTGCCAAGAATAGCATAGTGTGAAAGAGAAAATAGCGGCATAATTTAATGATGGAAAGGTAAGAGTTCAAACAAATATTGATTGAAAATCTGAAATTGCAAGTATATAATTAAAGGGGAATTTTATTTTCCACGACGAGCATAATTAAAGAAGATTTCATCCCGTAATCGTTGAGGTCTGTGATCATTCCAATTGAAATGAAGAATAATTATGCGTTGATTTTGACTTCACAGAAAAAGAACACAGAGAATTAAAAGTTAAAAAAAAACGTTTTTTTGAGAAAAATAATTATAATATAATATCGAATAACAATTAACAATTATATAAGTATCATATAATTATAAAGAAAGAGTAAATAATCATGTATAATAAAATTTAATGACAAATATATATGTGTCTTATTAGAGATTTTTATTTCATGAGATTGAAGTTTAAATTTTTTTAAAAAATGTAATGTTAGTTAAAAACAACTGCACAAAAAAGAATATATATAACAAAAAATATGATGGAAGAAAAACTAGCCTAAAGCAAAAGAATCATTCATCAAATATAACGAAACTAATGAAAAATGTTTTATTCTAACAGAATTTATCCAAATAGATGATATATATATATATATATATATATATATATATATATATATTTTTTTATGTATAAAAAAAGTTAAATTAGGACTCAGGTCTCTACTTTTGTAAGAAAATATTAATTTAATTTTTTATCTTTTAAAAATTTCAATTAAATCCATATTTTAAGTTCTTCATTTCTTACTCCTATGTTTATGGGTGTGTGGAAGATGCTGTCCCTTATATTGGGCTCTTCAAATTCTTATAAGGGAATTTCTTCCTAAAATTGACATACAAATATGTCATGCAAAATTTTTGATCCACTCTAGGGAGAAGATCTTGAATAGTTGGTAACAAATCCTCTGTTTTCAGTTAAATAAAATTAATTCATATTTTATTGTTATCATATGAAACTGAATTTCATGAACAACCATATGAATGTGCACCTTTTGTTGGTCTGATATAAATGTACTTCTTGCACACAATTCAGCTCCACTTAGATCCTCAATCAAAAACTCTAAAAACCATGTCCTTGACTCCTTATTCTCAACCTCAACAACATATAAAAAAAGATTAAATTATGCCTTTGGCCCCCATTTTTGTAAGAAAATATAAATTTGGTCTCTTATTTTTTAAAAGTCTCAATTAAGTCCATATTTCAAGTTCCTAATTTCTTACTCCCATGCTTCTAGGTGTGTGGAATATGTTGCCCTCCATATTAGACGCTTCAAATTCTTACCAGAGAATTTCTTTTCCTAAAATTTGCATACAAATGCCTCACGCAAAATTTGTGATCCACTCCAAGAAGAAGATCTTGAATAACTGGTAACAAGCCCTATGTTTTCAGTTAAATACAATTAATTCATATTTTATTATATATCATACGAAATTGAATTTCATAAACAAGCATATGAATGTACTTCCTACACACAATTGAGCACGACCTAGATCCTTAATCAAAAGCTTTAAAAACCATGTCCATGACTCCTTATTCTCAACCTCAACAACAACATAAGCAATAGGCATTATTTGATCGTTCCCATCTCTTCCTATATCTGCTAACAATTCTCCTCCGTACTTCCCTTTCAAAAAGCTACCATCTAATTTGATAATAGGCCTGCATAACATGAAGTTGTCTTTGCATGCCTTAAGACATGTATAAAACCATTGAAAGATAGGTTGACCTTCATTCTCCTCTACCGTGAGTTTCACAGTTGAACCATGATTTGTTTTTAGCAACTCATGTGCATGATCATACAACCTCTTATACGGTTATATAAAGGATCCCTCAATAGTGTATGTTGCTATTGTCTTTGCCCTATAAGCCATACACATAGATATGCCAATGTTCCGTTTCCTACTGACTTTATCACAAATCTCAACCCCCTTTGTTTTTGGATTCTCTCTTACCGTGTTTTCCAACATTTTACTTAGTCACTTTGCATTAATTAAGCGAAGGTTAAATTCTCTACTGCAACTGTGATTATCAATAATTTTCCTCAACTGCCAAGTTTTCACTACTTTCATATAGCCACAGTATGCATACCAGGGACATTTCCTTTTGCACCTAGACATTTCACTCTCGCTCTTTTCTTGTCATTTTTAACAATTTTTAAACTTCTTCCATTTTCCAATGCATAACTTTTGATGGCTTCTACAAATTTAACCTTTTCACTAAAATATGTACCTAATTCCCATTTATATTTTGTCGTTTGGGCATTGAAAATGTTGGAAAGTTCCCATAACCATCTTTTTCAACATGTCCTTTATTAGTATCACCTTCATCAATATCTGCTTCATCCATATCTTGTTCATCAATATCACTTCTGAACTCTCCTGATTGTCATTCATTGTCTGACAACCCACTGTCTAAGGCCTTCGACCCCTCACTATTGTCCATATATGCTCTATCACTTGCCCTAGAACTCGTACCTGGTCCATTAAAGTCTTCTTCAATACTTTCCACTTCAACTTGCACATTACCCATTCATTGTTCGTGTTCATCCTCTACATCAGTATCAATATTGATATCAACTAAATCCTCAATATCATCAACACTTTCTCATTGTTATCATCAGGATTGTCTTTCTTGATACAATTTTTTTTTAAATAAGGACTTAATTGAGACTTTTAAAAAATAAGGGACCAAATTGATATTTTCTTACCAAAATGGAGACCAAAGGTATAATTTAACATTGCAGAACAAGCACAATGCAGTCTCTGTTCACTAAAAAAACCTTTTTCCTTCACTGTTTTAAAATTTATTTATGGTTAAATTATGGTTTTGGTCCCCATTTTCATTGCAAAATATCATTTTGGTCCTTCTATTTTTATTTATCTCAATTTGGTCCTTATTTTAGAAAGTTTTATAAGTTATTTTCATTAGTGGTGTAGTAACAAAGTTAAAGAGGTGTCACATGTCACTTCTTGGATACTTTTATTCTTTATTTTTTTATTTTTTTAATTAATTATTTATTTTTTAAAAAAATAAAAAAAATTGTCACATGTCAAGCTAATGTCGTGCTATGTGGCAGTGATAGAGTGATGTAGCAATGATAGTGTCACGTGTCAAAAAATTAAAAAAAAAAAATCTAAGAATTGACATGTGACACCTCTTTAACGTTGTTACCATACCATTGATGGAAATGACTTGATTGGATCAAAATTCACAAAATAGGGACCAAATTGAGATAAATAAAAATAGAGGGATCAAATCAATATTTTACTACGAAAATAGGAACCAGAGAGATAATTTAACCTAAAAACAACTTCATACACTTTTACACATAAACAATGACACCGAGAGATAACTTAAGAGAAAAAAAGTTTAATAAATACTTTAATTTTATATTTGTTCCCTCAAACTTGGATCATATTTGATTCTCTTTTGCAACCAGCAAAAGATTCAACTAATAAACAAATATTATTATTCTATGTCACTTTTGGTTTAAAAGAATATACAAAATTTCTTTAGAGTATCCATTAATATTTTCTTGAGATTAAGCTTCAAGTATAAAATACTTCTCTTGTACGAATATTAATGGGTTTATATTTTTCATATGTTATATTCATTGAGAGATTGTGGTTATATATATATATATATATATATATATATATATATATATATATATATATATATATATATATATATATATATATATATATAATATTAGTCTTACACATATAAGACATTTAACATCACTTTTACTCTCAACATTAAAGCAATGATGCTATGGATATTTTATATAGTGTTTTAACTTTGTCTATTCTATCCAATGTGAGACTTTGACTCACACTTGGACTATTCGCAACAATCTTCCTTCAAGGATAAGTTTTTTTTTTTTTTTTCATATGGTATATTTCCTTCAGGTACATGGATATCCTTTTTTATTATGATTATGCAATCAATCACTTCTCCAAAACTTTAAGATAATGGTATTATGAGACTATTCCCCAGAAATATGACATATGAAATAAATGTAGAAGACACTGATGTTATTATGATGAGACTCCCGTGTTATTATTTGTGAGATTTTTTGGTAGAGATGTGGGGTTGGAGTTAGACATACATGTACAATATACATATACTAAAATGGATTACTAACAAGTATTAATTATAGTGCTATCGGATGATAAATATTTTCATGAATCTCTTCAAGATCAAGTTATATTACAAGTTGAAAAATTAAGGAGAGTGAGAAAAATTATAAATCAAGTTATATTACAAATTAAAATATTAAATCAAGTTGCATAATTTTACTTCAACATTAATGGTATCTCCTAATTATTATGCCACATAGAATTTAACCTGAAACATCTATAGAGATGAAAAATCAATTCAAACTTTAAATATATACGGATAATATGAGTATTTAATTATTTGTTTGTGATTGAACATGTACGGTATCACAATTTTAAATATATTTGTTTAAATTCAAATGATCAAAATAAAATATTAGTAAAAAAGATATTTATTACGGAAGAATGCTTTAAAATTTTACTTCATATGTTTCTATTTTTTTATGTAGATATTGAAATTATTTTGTAAAATATTAATTTTTTAAAATTTATATTTTGGTACAAGTTATTAATTTATTTTTTAATAAAAGGACCGAATTTATTTGCATTAAAAAATATTTTTTATCTCAATTTATTTTCTAAATAATTTTATTTACAATTTTAAAAATAAAATATAAAATATCTTCAAGATTTCTTTTATACATGTAGATACTCAATGAATAACAAGTTGGATAACGAAATTTTTTTTCTTATATGAATAGTATCAAGTAGACATCTATATCCAATTCGTTATCATTTATAATCATGCTAGCGTAAACGCAAGTGTTATTGTGTTTTTTTACACTTTTTTTAAATATACATTGATATTATATTAGTAAATGATGATTTTATAATATTATAAAGTTAATATACGAAATAAATTTATATTTATTAAAAATAAAGTGAAATGAATGAGAAAGGATGAGAAAATAACTGTTGATGAATAGAAAAGAAAAAGAGAAGACATAAACAATTTTATAAACAACATGTAAAAGTGATGATTAATTTTTAAAAATAGAACAAATATTTATATTGTAAAGGATAAAACGGGAATTATGAGATATAAAACAAAAAAGAGGAATCCTCTTGTATATAGTTATAGATACATAGATACATCACTTACTGGTATAAAATTATTTAATACATTAAATGAAAGTGTATATATGCTTTTAAAGATTCACATATAAAGGAAATGTTATTTAGTTTTTCATTCATATGAATAAAATTTGAATATATACGAGTTCACATTTGGTGAAATGTTACATCCTTCATGAGCTCTCTCATCTTTCTTGAAGGTGGGAGTGACACAAGCAACACAATAATAAAATAGAACATTGGAAGCAGCCATGAGAAAAGTGATTTTTTGGTATACTTTATGTGCTTTCTCTTCTCGTGTCTTGAAAATAAGTGCTTCTCTGGCAAATTGAAATTAAGTTGAATAATGTGCATGTGGTGGTGATAGTGGAAGATTATTGCACATAAAAAATTATGAAAATCTATGCATTAAGGAAAGGTGACACTTGAGTCACCATATCTATATATATTTGGGATCTCAATCTCATGGGATGCTAACAACTAATAATCAAAAAAATATACATACCAACTATGTTTACAGCAATAGACAAACACTAAACAAGTTGCAGGGCCAAAACACATCCTTAATTAACTTTTTTAAATTTATAAGCTAACATATCACTCTCCTATAGCTACAGCCAAAACATCATTTTTAATAAAAATCACTGTAGGCTAAGATTATGCTAATAGAGTTTGTGTAATATTAGATCGATACTAGTAGAGTATGCTTCACCAATTCTATGACCATGTTCATTTTTTTTAACTTTCTTTAATTAGTAAAAATACTTATTCGAGATTAAGGTCGGTTTTCACATTAACTAAAATCAAAAATATAAATCAATAATATTAGTGTTGATTAAGACACTAATTTATTTATTTTTAGTGTTTATATTTAAAATTAAATATATTTTTAATCTTTGAATTTTGATTCGAAATTAAAATTTGTCTTTGTCCCAAACTTTAATACAATTTAGTTCTTAAATTTTAAAAATCAATAAATATAGTTATTATAACCTAACTACATTAAACTTTTTTTACGTGTCAAATGACATTTAAGTTGTTTATTTATTTGAGACGTTCAAAATCAAATGATAGTCTAGAATGTTGTTTGAAACATAAAAACGATTTAACATTGTTAAATTAAAATGACTTATATTTATAAAATTTGGAGAGCAAAATATATCAAAATTTGGGACATAGAGGAATTTCAATTTTGCATCTAGGTTTAGAGATTAGAAATATATTTAACACTTATATTTATTTAAGTTAGTGTTGAGTAATTTATATGTTATGAATTTATGTGTATTTGTGATAATGAATAAAAATAACAGATTATTTTTGTATCTGATCGATACGGTTTTAGTATGGAACCAGACAATCTCAAGAACCCTATATGTCGACCCTCATGTTGTTCCTCTTCGGACTCTTCCTGGATCTTCTTGTTGTATGAACTCCGAGGGTGGGGGGGGGGGGGGGGGGGGGGGGGTACCTATAGGCACTTTGACGCTCAAGTCAAATAGTGATTCAATATGAGGCGTAAGTAGTAAAGTGAGAAAAACATACATTTATGTGTTTACTAGACCCTAATTTATACTAATCTTTTAACATACCTGTTATTACTATTTGCGGACCATTTGTGTATGAGGATCAACTCTTTCTTTTCTGACTAAGGTTGTACGCGTCGGTTCTTTTCTTATTGACTAAGATTGTGTGTCTGCACTTTGTCAAAGATCGACTCTTTCCTTTTTGAATGAGATTGTTCATTTGTGCCTTTGTTAAAGATCAACTCTTTCCTTTTTGGCTAAGATTTTTTCGTCTGTACTTTGTCAAGGATTAGTTCTTTATTTATTTAATGAGATTGCGCGCTGATCCTCTACACCTCTGCAAAATGGTACCATTTTCCATCCATCACATTGTTGGGTTGGGATATACACAGCCAAAGGGTCGAGATATATTCGGCCTTCTTTGCTTTGCCCATGCCCCTTTTACGCTTTGTGTTTTGTTGGACCTGAAAAGCAGACACCCAAGCGATTGGGTCAAGATGAGACCAGACCCTACCTAGGCCGGGATGATCCCAACCATCTGTGCTCCGTGGTTGGGCCGCGATGTCACCAGCTACACCTATAATTTTTAATCCAATAGTCCAAATTTAAAGATAACAAATTTTCTCACTCACAATTTTCTTCTTTCATTTTCTTTATAAATATTCACAATTCACCTCATTCATTCACACTCGTAAATTTCATCGCACTCATCTCTTTCATTGAAACACATTTCCATCATTGACACTCGTCTTCATCTACACACATCTTCTTCATCTACACTCATATTCTCATCTCCTTCATTTACACTCATTACCTTCATTAACATTCATCTTTTTCATCTAAACTCATCCCCTTCATTCAATATATTTTTTCTATATTTTTTTCATTTGTATTTTACTTTATTGAAGAAGAAGAAGAAGAAGGCATTGCATGACTTTATTATTGAAGTTATTGTTAGTAGCATAAGCTAAAATGATGCAAATTAAATTAATGTTAAAAATATATTTTATTAAGCATTTGTTAAGTCGACGTTAAATTAAATAAATTTTAAAATAAAAATGCATTACCATTAACTTGACTAATGTTGAAATGCTTTAATTAAAAAAATTAAAATTAGTGATGATTTAACATCTACTATGTCGGTGCACATAGAGTCAACCTTCAAAAGCCCTAGGCTAATTCATTAGCCTTGACACTAATAAATTAACATCTATAGTTTTAGCATTGATTTTTACTAGTCGATTTAATAAATGTTTTGGTTCATGAAATTTTATTTGGTATTCTAATTTGAAATAAATACAATTATAATTTCTTTCTAAATATTTGATATAGAAGAAACAAACTTCCACTTAATATTGAATATTTGATAATATTATATTTCTTTTACCGTAATTTTAGATTATTTTATGGAAATTAATTAATTAATATTGAAACAGTAAGAAATGGGGTATGGGTATGAGTACGAGTATATACCTGTTACCCGGAAAGGATGAGAATGTGACAAAAGTTTAATACCCGTTGGGTTTGGGTATGAGGATGTGGATAAATTTTTTTATGAGGATGAGTGTGAGATTGCGAAACACGTCCCCGTCTCGCCCTATTGTCATCACTAATAAAGATGTGTTTTTCATTTTCTTTATCAGAAAAAAAATATTTTTTATCAAATAATTAATGTATAACATTAATAAAGAGGTTCTTTCCTTTTATGTACAGAAATTTTTACCAATCTTACTTTGACTATTTTTTTAAATTTTATTAATTTGTAAAATTAAAATGATTATTTATAATAAAACAATTACCTATAAAATAAACTAAAATTGTCATACTAAAATTGTACAAATTATAATAATAATTTCATTATTATAAGAAAAAAGTGGAAACACACATGTACCTTTTTCACTTGTAATTAATAAAGGAAATTGGATTGTCTCTAATAGATCTTTAGAAGGAGAATCATTAACCAGATACAATACCAATAAAATATGAGTTCAACTCATACATAAAGTATTGATACCACCTGCAATCTAAAATCTTAAAGCAATAAATTTATGTGTTTTCTTTCTTATATGATTTTCAACTTTGTTATTTTTACTTAATGTAAACCTTAAAGTAACTAGTTTATGAGTCTCCTTTCTTATGTGATGTTCAATTTGTTCATTTTTACTCAATGTAAAACTTAGACTCGTACTTAATTCTCAATCTTAACCTTTCTAACAAAAAAAAAAAAGAACAAAAGAAAAAAAGAATTTATGATTATCTTTCATAACCTTACAAATGTAAATTTGAAAATTCAAGATTTTGAAAAAAAACTAAAACGATAAACCGTAAAGAGATTTTTTTTTTCGTATCCATATAGACAGATGGATTTAGAGTTTTTCAACCACATTAGAAGGTTTTAGTATATACACAAAGAAGGGGAATAAACTAAAACGATAATAGAACAAACATTTCTATTTCTATTTTTTTTTTTTTCATTTTCCTGCTTACACTTAACATCATATTGGCTAACAAAAAACAAATAATAAACAAAAGATTATACAAAGTCTTGTCTTTTAGCCATCCTACAAGAAAACACACTTACTATTTGTATTTATATCATTTTTATTATTAGTTGGTTAAGCGTAGTAATAACTCAAGTATTTTTCTTTTTCTTTTTGTAAATAGAGTTCAAACCCTACTAAAAGAAAAACTATTTTAATTTTTTAGAAGGCTCTTAAAATTTTTTTCTTAAAAAAAAATTAGAGAATTGATACACGTACAACATTTTATATAATATCTGTTTTCTTTTGTGTGTGTGTTTATGGCTTCCCAACATTATGTATGACATGTAAAAGATGAGCAGAAAGGTGGGATATAAAACAATTCATACAATGCGGCTGGACAAATAACATTTCTAAATATTAATTGCTTATTAATTTTAATTAAATAAATTGTTTTTTGAATTACCAAATTTAATATATTAAAGATTACTCTCGAAGGCTACTCACTCTAATAGTAAAATAAATAGTATTATTATTATTTTTTTGTAACTATTTTATTTATTAGAAGTATTATTGATTTTTTTACGAATAATCTCATTAAAAATATTTGACTTCTTTTAAGTTATATTTTGATGACTAGTTGAAAATGAAATATTTCATTTTGAATTTTATTTTAAACCTAAAACTATGTTAGAGTTACCACTTTATCCTAAAATTAGGTCAATTCATAATGGTAAGGAAACTATGTCCTACAAACAAATGAAAAAAAAAAAAAAAAAAAAAAAAAAAGCCTAAAACTATGTTGTGTCCTTCTTCCATTAATTATTTAGACAATTTTACACCACATGAATGGGTCCACCAAATAGGGAATATTTTGATATTTATTCACTACTTTTCTTTATTATGATGGAGCCTAATATTAGAGGAGTGCTCACCAATATATTACATTCAATCATCCCTAATTGGTGGGACAATAGGCTTTCATACCATCATTCTGAGGGTTAATTAAATGATTTTTTTTTTTATCTCATACTTAACTCCTAAAGTATTTTAAGTTCAATTTTAGACTCTTAAGAAAAAAAAATTATTTCTTTTTTAATGTTAAAAGATATTACTTTTAGTCCTCTAAATAACAACTTTTTTTTTTCTTAAAAGATTAAAATCATACGTATTGTTTTGATTTATGTATATTTTATTACTATTATTATTATTTCCTACTGTCTTGTGCCTAATAAACCAAAAATATAATTTTCTAACCTAATTAAGTAAAAAGGGCTTTGGAATTATTTGTAGGTTACTTTCACAACGTGCTTTAAATAATAAATATTGACCCCTGAAAGAAAATTGGAGATTGAAGAGGCATAATTTGAAAGCCAATTTTATATATATGCCGGTGACAGCACAAGTTTTCAGACAGAAAAGACAAAAGGGTATTTTTTTTTTTTTTTTCATAAGACAGCATATTGCTAAAAGGAAAATTTTGGAATATCAAAGACATGTAAGCTGTAACTACCATTTTCTTTACTAAATTAAAAGGGCTTAGGAACTATGTGTGAAAATATAATATAGTTTAACAAATAATATTTTTTTGATTGTCTGGTCACTCTCCAATTATTAATTTTGTTATTTTTAGATATTTTACTGGTCATATTAAAAATATAAGGGGTTTTTCTTTTTTGTTTTATGATGATTTTGATTCAAGATACAATATTAAAACCTTAGAGCTTTATCTGATTTTGTATACGAACTAAGATACTCTTTACATACATTTTATATCATATCTTTCCCTTTTCTGATAAAAAAAAGTTTTGCAACATTTATTTAATAAAAATTATTGACGTAAATTTTAAGATATTTAAAAATAATTGCGTAAGATTTGTTCATATGAACTTATAAACACTTACAAGACATAAAAAAAATGAAAAATGAAACATTAAAATTAATTCAAAAATAAACAAATTTATAAAAGTTATCCTATTGTAATTTCATTAAAACATAACTTCTAACTTCCAATAAACTAACTTTAGTCTACATATAAATTTATTAAATACATTACAAGAAAATATCTTATTAATGATCAATTTTAGTAATAAAAAATAATTAGCCACTATAATACAAATATATAAACTAAAAATTATTAATAATTAAAATAATTTCTAAATTGATTTCTAAACTAGTCATTATAATGAATTTATCACTAAAATTGGTGATTAACATTAGCTTCAAAGGTTTTAACTACCAAAAGAATGTGTCTCTAAATTTGTATATAAATTGATCACTAATGAAATAAATTTAAAAATCAATTTTTTTAGTAATTAATATTAGTAACTAATTTAGAGATCAATTCACTATAATAATTAATTTAAAAATTATTTTAGTTATCAATTATTTTTAATTTATAAATTAATATTTAGATGACTGATTATTAAGACAATTTATTTTTTATCTTGAAAATTGGCCAGCAATAAGATATCTTCATGCAGTGAAATTTCACTCTTATTTGCTTTTTCTTTAAAGTGATTATGTGAAGTTCATCCAAACCATTTTTTAGTGAAAGCCGCCTTATATAAAAACTGAGTTAGTGTGCAAGTGCATGACATATTTGTTTTTTTTTTTTTTTCATAATTGAAGAAATGAGAATGTTCGAAGAAAGAGCAACAGAGAAGAGTTTGAAAATTATGTATAAATAATTTAGGTCAATATTGGCTCTTAGAAAAAGAGCAGAGACAAAAGATTTGATTAGTAAAAAGAAAATTACGTTTTTGATTTTGCAGTGGTTTTGTTTGTATATATATTTGTACAACAGGTACGTGGGTGTGATAGTGGTAAGCATGTCATGCACGTGCATGGAATAGAATAGAGTCCACACACACGACTCTGAACAGTGAGAACAATGACAACAACGTTTGATATAATTAAGAATAATAGTTTGGTCTTGTGAAAGGGTAAGGAGAAGAGAAGAGAACAGCGAAATAGTTTTTTTTTTTTTTTGTCTTTAACCCTAAGCAAAAGGGTGAAATAGAATAATGAAAAGAATAGTAATAATGAAGAAGTCAGATTTTGAGTTTGGTACAATAACAGCACTTTCTTTGCTTGTTTTTCAATTCAAAAATCAACCCAAAAGATCCGCCAGATTCTTGATGAAATCTGTCGGATCTTGCTTTCCAAACTGTCAGATTTTCTTCCTGGATTTTCTATCTTCTTCACCATCATCTGCCTCCTTTTAAAATCTCTGCATGCCACCTTCTTTCATCACTCTTTTCATCTTTTTCTCTCTTCTTCTTCTTCTTCTTCTTCTTCTGTTTTGGCCTGCAACTTCCCACATCATTATCATAATCATGGGTGTGGCTGCAGAGGCACAGTTTCATGTTCTGGCTGTTGATGATAGCCTTATTGACAGAATGTTGATTGAGAGACTCCTCAAAACCTCTTCTTTTCATGGTAATTTTGCTATTTTTTTTATGTGTTTTGTCCTTTTTATAAAAAAACATGGACTTGGATGTTTTTATGTTTGTTTATGAGATGGGGTGATTTGGTTTTGCTTGATGTGATATATGTTCTGTGAATACAGTTACTGCTGTGGATTCTGGTAGTAAGGCTTTGAGGTTTCTTGGTTTGGTTGAAGATGAGAAGAGAAATGAAGAGCCTCCCACCATTGCTTTAGAAGCCAATCAGGTTCAATTTTACTGCAAAATTTTATCAAAAATGATGATGACACATAGTTTTACCTTTCTTTTAATGGAAAAGTTAGAATGATATATAATATGATCTAATTAATCAATCCCTTTTGCTTATTGTAATTGCAGGATGTAGAAGTAAACCTGATCATAACTGATTACTGTATGCCAGAAATGACAGGGTATGATCTGCTCAGAAAAATCAAGGTAAAAATAACATGTTTTTATTTTCACTAAAATCAAATATTTGTCTACCTTTAATCATACCAAATCTCAAAACCAATCTTGTGATGTGCATGTTGCTGGTATCTTCTATGAATAACAAAAAGTTATTGATCTGCAGGAATCTAAATCTCTTAAAGACATACCAGTGGTGATTATGTCCTCAGAGAATGTTCCATCAAGGATCAACAGGTGAGGGAAATTACCTCTCATGACCCAAATCTTAACATCAAGATATTTGAAGAAAAAAATTATTTTTAGTACATCAAATTGGTTAATTTCACGTCATAACAAATAATTGATAGATTTTACGATTTTGTATAACTGAGATTTTGTACAACTGAGATGTTAAAGGCCCTTTTGTTATGTCAGATGCCTAGAAGATGGAGCTGATGAATTCTTTTTGAAACCAGTTCAACAGTCAGATGTAAACAGGCTGAGACCACATTTGTTGAAATCAAAAGTTAAGGATGAAGAAGAGCAACAGATGAATAACAAAAGGAAGGAAACAGAAGAAGAAGAAGAAGAAAGTGATTCCCCAGATAAAAGCAGGACAAAAATGGAGCCTCAAAAAGTGGTTAATTCAAGTTAAAACTCTGATGATACATCATAGGTTGTACCTCAATCATACTAAAGAAATCTGTAGTATAGTCCCTGACAAAACAAATTTCATTTCTCATTCAATTTTCTCTGACAAATATAAATTACTTCACCAAATGTTTCTCTTTCTCTTATGTGCCAAATGCAACAACATAAGATTTCTTTTTCTTGCCTGTTACTAACCCCTCTGGAAGGTAAAAAGTTTAGATAATTTATAAATTCTTAGATTCCAACGTCATTGTTAAAAGGAAAATGATTTTTTGACTACCAAATTTTGATAACATTCTTTTACAAGTTTAAGTGTCATCTTTTGAGTGATTTTCTATTTTTTTTTCTTATTTTCAATATTCAAAAACTATTTAAAAAATGACATTTTATATTGTAAGAAAAAGTTGTCAAAATTTAATAATAAAATATTGTTCTACCTTGTTAAAAATATATTATTGTGTAAAAAACAAATCAGGTTACCAAATCATAATTCAAATTAATATGCATACTAAAATTTTAATATACATAAACTGTTTTAGGAAACATTGAATGCAGTTTACAAATAAAGGAAGATTGTATTTTATAATCTATCCACAAAAAATAACTTTTTTAAAATTAATGAGTTAATATTTTGATCATATTTTTTTAATTTAATAATTATTTACATTTAATTTTTTTATCTGAAAATATTTCACTTTCATTATAATAAAATATAAAAATTAAATTTTAAATAAAAGATAAAAGAATATTATATATCAAGTTTCTCATAAAACTTATAGAAATGAAAAACATCGTTGTCACAATGAAGTCTTTGTAGTGGGGCGTGGTAACAAGAAGTATGAGACGAAGTGTTACACAAGAATCAACTTTTTCTAATTAAAATGTCTAATTATATTTTTATTCCCTATAAAGTAAGTGAGATTTGATATTGGTTTTTTGAGTATCAGAAAATTGGCCTTTTAGTGTTGGAAAAAATCTTCCACTACACATCAATAATCCTTAAATATAAAACAGATATGTCAACTACTGTGACAGTTATTAGGGTGTATTTAGAAATACTTTGATAAAATTGGTTCTATTTGACGTGAAAAATTAATTTTGGTTAATGGAAAAGTCAGAAAAAAATGTTTCTTTTTTATATAAATTTTTCATGTATAATTAATTTTAAAAATTGATTTTGGATGCCTCCAAATAATTTATGATAATTTTGACTCATTCAAAACTAAACATGCACTTAACAAGTTAACAAAAGTTTTACTTAACGCAATATTTTTGTCAAAAATTGTATTTGTCGATAGTTAGTAATAACAAAACAAAATTAGCTATACTAAAATTGCGAGATTAAATTTATAATTGTAGTTATTATTTTTAGTAAATGAATACTTTAATATACTTGAAAAAATCCTTTCCTCTTATAAGTGCGTGTATGGTTTTGTGTTAAATTGATATAGAATTGATTTTTTTAACACAAAATTGGTATGTGTTTGAATTTCAAAATCAATTAAAAGATAAAAAATTAACATTGAAACAATTAATTCTTGTTTCTGGAGAATTGATTAAAAATTAAATCATACACACTCTGTGAATCATTTACAAAATTCATTAGCTTCTCTCTACCAGCACGAAGTAAAAATATAATAGTTTCTTACCTAAAAATCTATTACATATATTTATCCAAATTATTGTTATACTTTTATATACCGATTGTTATTTTTTAAATATAGTATGTTTATATTTTTTTTTTAATTTTAGGAAAGTGCGGTATTTATTAATATGATTGTAGGAGAAATATATGTGGTAATTAAATGGGTATTGACGGGGAGAATTCTTTTAGGAAATAACCATGATATTTCAGTTCAATTGATATAGAAAATTAATATCACTTTTAATCTAAAATTTTAAAGTATTAATTAAATTTATAAATCTTTTTAAATATTCAACTTTTTTATTTTTATTTGATATTTAGACTCACTTGAATAATTAACAAAATAAACGACATAAAACCTTATAGTAAAATATGGCAAATAGGGTATGGCTCATCCTGCTAAGTATGGAACCATTTAAAAAAAAATCATTGTCAATAAAAAACAAGATATAGATGTAAGTTCCCTTTTCTTTCAGCTTGTGAGTTTTGGGCCTGACCTTTTCGTAGGCCCAAGGCCAGCCTTGTAGGGAACCCCTGCACTCTACTAGCTCATTCACTCTCACTTGTCCCTTTTGCAGAAACTGTTCCCCCTCACTTGTAACATCCCTGGCTACCCCTCCTCGGGCCCTAGAAGCTGTCAGGTTACTACAGCCCGATGCACCCCAACCCCTCACCCTTCTCCGTCCATTCATACTGGGTGGGTTGTTGCCAGTGGGAATCGAACCCCCAACCTGACCTTTAACACCT
>Ga0209589_1004082_pt1 | contig 25382 bp, 17 predicted proteins | sample CowpeawhiteBW_FD_187525 | JGI IMG/M metagenome (GOLD analysis project Ga0209589, IMG submission 187525) | Root nodule microbial communities of legume samples collected from California USA - Cow pea white BW (SPAdes) (version 2) | ecosystem: Host-associated > Plants > Roots > Nodule | place: USA...
TTCCTTTAATTGTTCTTGGTTTTCTATGGTTTATGTGCTTTCCATTTCCTTTTTGTTTGAATCAATCCATCATCTTCTTCTCTTGAGCTTTGTGAAAGGAACCTTCACATCTAGATAGCATGCTATGTTAATGTCTAGTGGGGATTTCACTTAGCTTTCTTAATCAACTGATGAAGGATTATCTTGTTCCTTTTTAAGATTATTGAATATGTTGTGAGTTTATCTGATGAAGGATTTCACTTAGTTTTGATTTGAAGTTGAAGGGTTAAAGGAAATCCTAGCAGACCTAGCAGCCATAGAGGAGTGCGAAATTTAGTAGGAAATTGAGAGTGTCAGTAGATCTTTGAGGTTGGATTGAGAGAAGCAAAGGAAAAAGCACAAAATCACTCAAGGGAAGTTTTAATCCAGGTTAGGGGAGTTCTATCTTGTGTTGTATGTCTAATATATGAATTCGTGTTATAATTGATAAATGAGATGTGATTATTGCATTTTTGTTGAATTTTATCGCGTTTCTGGAAAATTCCAAAAACCGCCTGGCGGCTAAGTGCTGCCCGCCAAGCGACACGATTTGGCTTGTCCAATTCTCGCGGGTTTTGGGTGTTTCAGTGATGCTGGAACGTTTTGGGTTAATTTATATGATGTGTGTATGATTCAAGTGTTGTGTGATTACCTGTAATTGCGTAATTGGTGGAAGATTTCATGAACTGCACCTGAAATTGGGATTTTTGGGTTCAGTTTGGGTTTGGGCATGAACGTCATATGTGATGATTGTGAGTGGTGTACTATTTTCGTGTAATTGATGATAACATGATTGTATTATGAATCTTGGATGTGGGGTGTGTGAAATTACATCAGCCTGAGGGTGAACTGTGAAACAGTAGGGTTGGTGAGTCACACCGAATGCGAGAGGAATCTGGGCAGAACCCAGTTTTTCACGCACCGCCTGGCGGCACTAAGGCTACCGCCAGGCGACCCGTTAGAATAGTAACAACTGTGATTAGTTGGTGTTCTCGTTGTGGGGTATTGGATGGGGTCATCTTCAAAAGAGTTTTAATATGTAATAGACTGGGATTATAGTATCTAAGTTTTTAACTAATAAAAGTGGGATTAATGTGGGAATTGGGTGTTTTCTGCATATTGGTTGCTGCAGTGACAGTTTGGGAAATCCAAGTATAGGTGCAACACTAAACAAATTGGGGTGGCATGACTAATATTAATACTAGACTGTAAAATTACAGAACCGGGAGTATATTGACTGTGGAAATAGGTTTAAGGTAATAAATGATGATAAGGATGTGTGTAGGATATCATTGAATTGGTACGAATTGTGTATGTTGTTGTAATTTGGGTATGGTATTTTAAATTGAATAACTAGTGTTGTGGTAAATGATGGGTTTAATATTGATCTTTGGTGGTTGTTCTTTAGTGAATCAAGTGAGGCATGTTAAAGCATGATAATAATTGATTTGGATATGAGCTAATTATACATATTGAATTCTGGTTATGGTGTTATGTCTTAAATACTATGATTGATGTGTGAAATTGGTATTGCAAGTTTGAGGCCCTTAAGACAAGTAAAAAGTGCCAAAATCCAGTAGCATTGCACTACTGGTATGGCGCCTGGCGGTGCGGGGCGAGCCGCCAGGCGATAGAGTTCAAAAAGTGGCAATGGCCACTATCTGCGCTAGGCGCCTGGTGGTAAGGTTGAGTCTGCCAAGCGGTGACGGAGCTGTGTGGCTCTTGTTTGGCTTCTGGTGCCTGGCGGTAGGGGTTTGGCCGCCGAGCGATTTTTTCCAGTTTTCGCCTAGCAGGGTCTAGGCGGCGCCACGCATTCTACTTGTTGTGGAAGTGGTTGTTGCTTGGATCAGTGGACTTGAAGGACAAAGTTCACTTACCTTCGTGTTTGGGCTTGATGGACTAAGTCCAATAGGGGTCTAGGATGTGCTTGGTGGTGGGACGCATGATGAGCATGGAACTGGTTAGTTCCTGTCGGCTACTAAGTATCGAGGAGTCCTTAGTATGGGGATAACATGCGTCGGACGCACGATGGGCAAGGAACAGTTATGTTCCCGTTGGCTGCTACTGGGCGAGGAGCCCATAGTATGGTGATTGCATGTGTGCCAGGGTCCAAGCGAGGAAGGCTTTGATGTTTTACTACAGGCGAGGAGTTTGTAGCGCAGGACTACGAGCGGGATAGGCTCGTAGGATTGGACCACGAAAGGGTTAGTTTCGTGGAAGCATAGTGAAGTCCTAGGACCTAGATTCATGCATATGACTCATGAATGACTATGATATCAGGGATGGGTAATTTGAAAATAATGAAATATTTTCATAATGTTATTTTCTTTGGGATGGGTGTCATATTTTATTTTTTTTATATATGTGCATAGCTCACCCTATCTGTTTGTGCGTGGCGATGATCGAATAACTTGTTATCTGGGAGCAGATAATTTGACAGGTGAGCCAGGAGACGCTTGAGTTCAGAGAGCGTGATTATATGGGAATTTGAAGACTTTAATCTTTTGATATTTTCATGTTTTTGAACATTGTCATTTAGTTATTTTATGGTTTGTAATAAATTTTAATCGCGAATATTTGTGATGTATGCGATTCCATAGTTTTAATTTTCCCACGTTTTTGGGAAATGTACTGTTATAAATGAGGTTTGACAGATAATAGTTTGTTATTTACTTTATTATATTTATTTTAAAATTAATATTCCTTAGGGGTGTTACATTACCTAACATGCTAACACCAACATGTTGGTTGAAACTTTTATTTCTTCTCACATGGTTGCACCATTGATCCTCTTCACCTACTGTCGCAATCGGAATCGCAACGGGACGACAAACCAAAAAGAATTTTAAAAAGAGATTTGGAGTCACCACCATAGTTATTTATGGAAAACTATGAAAAACCATAAAAATAAAACAAGTCTGCGAAAAACCAAATTTTTGGATTCGAGAGTCAGTTATGCGTAGGGAAGGTGTTATCACCTTACAATGCCCGCTCAAAGGTGGTACCCTTAATTAAACATGCAAAGTTGATGTGGTTTTCAAAACATTAATTTTCCCCAAAAATAATGAGACAAATAATACTAAAAAGAAACAAAAATATTTTTTAATTTTTTGGGCCCGACAAGGATTGACCTTGGTCCTATGTATTCTCATTCAAAATGAGAAATCAGGGTTACGTAGTTCTTGGAAAGATATTTGAAAAACAATTGAGAAAATGATTTGATTTTATGGAGGTGAACCTGACAAGGGTTGGCCTTGCTCCTACGTATCTCGAAGTGAAGAATCAAGGATCACGTAATTCTTAATAGAAACTGTTTGTTTGAAAATATTGATATTTTTATATTTTGAAATATTTATATTTTTTGGTATTTCTAAATTATTTGAAAAATAGTGTCATACGACGCGAGGGACTAGACAGACACTAGAGGATAAAGAAACATTTTTCCTTTTTTAGATCTTTTATATTTTTGTGAATTTTCATCATTTTAAATATTTTTGGGTTTTTTAGAAGAAAACATATGTACAAAAAGATGGGACAAAAATAAAATGAAAGTAAAAAAAATAAAAATAGAAAAGGCATGTAGGGTGTAGACATAAAACACAGTGGGGTGCAATGTGTAAAAATCTGGAAATAGAGTAAATATACAAGAAGGGTGTAAAATGTGAAAATTGGGGTGCAACCGCTTCTTCTTCCTCATCGCCACCGACAACACCAACCTCTTCCACGACCGCAAGGCCCTGCTTGCCAGAGACTACCGTCAATGATTCCAGCCGTCGTCGGTCGTCCACTCATCTCCAATCCTCGATTCTCTTCTTCCACGAGAGAGAAAGGTGACATTTTTCTTTCCTCTCTGTTTTGATCTGTATTGTGTTCTGTTGTAGATTGGATGGTGATGGAGGTGAGGATTGTTTATTCTATGAATGGGAATGTTGCGGGATTGGTGATAATTGGAGGAATTGGTGTTTGTGTTGAGCTTTGGGTTGATCACGGTGAAGTGGTAGAATATAATGTTTTGGGATGCAGGTTCTAATGGCCGAGCGAAGTGTTGTGGTGGTAATGGAAAACGTGGTGGAGGGTGTTCGTTATGGGTTCCCGTTTCCTGTGGCTAATTATTGTCGATGGTGAGTTGATGATAATGGTGTAAAATGGAGGTGAGGCAATGACATGTGTGAAGGATGGAGGTGATGATGATTCATGGTGGTGTCGATGGGTTGTCTTTCTAGGTACAAGTCGAAGGGGTGGATAGAGTGAGACCAATTTAATAAGGGAAGAGTTGAATGGTGTCCTTGAGAATGGAACAGGATGGTTTCTTATGGTTGTGAAAGGAATTGGCGATGAGTGTAGGATAATTACTACTTTCTATTAAAGTCGTGTTTGTGTTGTCATCCGCTACTATTAAAAAAGCATATTTCGTTTCTAGCATTTGAACAACAAGTAACAACAACGCATACAACACATTTGATTGAATCATAAATCAAATAAAAAAGAGACACAACAAACCCAACATACAATTGCATCACGTTCACTCCAATATTGAAGGATCAATACTTACCTCTCGGAGCTCCTCAGTTCCTTCGTGTTTGTGGACTTGTCTCACTCTTAATTTTCTTTGTCATGACTCGTTCTCTTCTTCAATGTGCTACTCTTCCAACTATCTTCCATGCTCCGATGATTTCTATTTCCTCTTACTTTTGTTCTCTTTGTTTGCCCCCCGCTCCTTTCTCCTTTTTTTGATGTATATACTTATGAGATTTTCCCCTTTTTGTTCATGGCCGAGAGACGTTGAAAGTGGGAAGTGGCGGTTGCTTCCTCCCATTGTTTTATCTGCAGCTGAGCCACTCTTCCCTTTTTCCATCAATCCATATAGATCCAGCTAGCCAGTCACCATAGCATCCTAATCCTTCTGATGCAGTTTTCTTTTTTGTATGATAAAAGTAATAGTAGTTCAGCTAATGCACGAGCAAAAGGCACCAAATGAAGAAAGGAGCTAGTCTACTATGTGCAATGATCTAGACCTTCTTTCTCCTTACCTTTTTTTTCAAATCTCTTTTCTATTTACCTTTTTTTGTTTTTTGTTTTTTCTTTACTTTTTTTCAATTTCCTTTTTTTTTCTTTTTTATGAATAATAAAAAGTAAAGATAAATACGAAGAAAATTGAAAATAAAATAAAAATAAATAAAATAAGAATAGGAGAATAAAATAAAACAAAGTAAAGTAAAAAGAGAAAATAATTAAATATATATTATAATTGGGATAAAATTGAGTTTTGACACCTATCTAATATTTTTTAGTTATGCAAGACTCTCTCTTTGCAAGGATCCGTGTTATTAAAGGGTGAGTTTTCTCACCGAAGACTAAAAGCAATTTAAGGCAATAAATGTAGGGAATCCTCATTCTTAAAGATGGGTCAAGAAATAACATAGACAAACCCCTCTTTCCCCTGTTTGCAACTGTAAACTCATAACACAACAACAAATGTGGTTCCTCTAGAATAAGCACATTTTCTTGAGAGCTGAAAAATAAATGTGAAATGACCTGTCCTATTGTGTCAAGGAGAATCACATTAATGCACATGGAATTATGAAGCCTGACAAAATAAATAAATAAATAAATACAGCAAGAAAATTAGATCATGTGTTGGGAAATGTATTATTCAGTTTCAGGGAAGAGATTTGGATATATATATATATATATATATATATATATATATATATATATATATATATATATATATATATATATATATATGAATGTATTCACATTGACCATGTCTAGGTTTCATTTCCCAACATCTACACTTTCACTTTCATTGCCACATCCCCATTATTCAATTTTGGTAGTTTTTCATTTCACGGGAATTGAATTCTGATAGTGAAGTTACGTGCTGCTCTGAAAAGGGAAGTGCTAGAGATAGAAGTGGAGGATCGTAGAGTTAAAATATGAATAAAAGGCCACATGTTTGGCTTGATATTTTTACAATTAATATAATAAATATACTTCTATAGGGGGTGGGGGGTTAAGTTTTTGTTTTTATCAAATTACTACTAATATTCAGAACTTGACAGAAATTAAAAAGAAGCATGCAGTGTCTAAATGAAAGGATTATTAAATAACTGTAGTTTGTTGTGTACTACATTGTAAGTAAAGATAGGAAAAGAATCAAGTACTCCAACTTTGGCTAAAAGGGGTCCACACAAAGACCCTTCAGATGAGTGCATGCAATTTCTCTGAAATTCACTCTTTCCAACCTAACGGTCAAATTTTTTTGGTGGCCATAGATAGATATAAAGCTACCCTCTTTCAAGAATCCTGGGCACAAGTAAGGTATGTTTCCAATACAAGATATAGTGATAGCTCAACTCACACACGCATTTCAGTTAGTAAGTAATCCAATTCTTAATCATGTGATGAGAAGATTTTATTGAAAGTTTAAGTTGGAAAGATCAAAATAAGAAAAATGTGTAAGAAAAGAGAAAAAGTTGGAAAACGCAATAGAAAAGCAAAAGAAAAAGAAAGTGTTGTTTCAGTTCCACTTTGTCATGCAGAAGATCCTCCCTCATTTATTATCAACCTTTGTTTTTTCTTCTCTTCTCTCTCTCTCTCACACACACTGACTGACAGAGAGAAAGTGAGAGATAGAGGCTTGACATGTTCAAAGATTAGTTTTATATGCTTGTATTGTGGAGGTGATAAATGAGATTCCCAAATAAAGAAAACAAAGGCATGGAGAGAGAAAGTGAGAGATTCTCTCAATGCAAGAAGAATTGGAGATCACATGTAGAATATAAAAAACTTTGGGTTGAATGGAGAAAAAAGAGAAAAAGGATCCATATTAAAGAAACCATTTTCACAAGTCAAGATGCAAACGATTTTCCCTTGAAAGAAGGGCAAGCACAAACACACATGATATACCCCCCTTATATTATCCATCATCCTCCACTAAAGTAGCAATTACTAATCAAAATGTAGTTGTTTTGTGACCCCAACTTTTGATTACTTTTCCCTTCCTTTTCATATTCATTTCCTTGGTCGTTAAAATCAAGTAGGGTCAATGTGGTTGGGAGTATATATGTGCAATAATGGAGCTACAATGAAAGAGAAATTTTGTGAAGAGAGTTGACAAGGTGGAATCAATCTAGCAGCTACTTCTCATCTACTCATCTTGCAAGGGATTCTTTTTCTGTCTAATTCATCTCACTTTTTCAAGAAACTTGATAAGGTTGCCATTTGTTTAAACCTCAACTTCTTTGGTTAATTAATTGGGTTAAATTCAATGTTCTCTCACTTTCCGTCTTATTAATGCCCTAGGGCCATACCATAACCATACACACTCCAAGGATAAAAAGAAATTAATTAGAAGAAAAAAAAAAGTTATACTTTTTATCATTTTGAGTATAGTTGTCAAAACGGATGACCCGGTCCGACCCACCACAAGTTGATCATTTAATGAGTCAATTCAATCTGACTCACTTATTAACGAGCCAACAAAATTTGAACCCGACACGACCCACCACGATTTGGTGGGTTAAACAGTTTAGCTTACGGACTCACTTAATTTAAAAAAAAATACAATTTTTTTAATTTTGTTCACTAAAAACTAAATTATAATTCTAATTAAAATCTAAATAAACTTTAATACAAACCAAAATCATAAAAATACAAATTATTTATGTGTTGACTAAAAAGAATAACCTAACCTGACCCAAATACAAAGTTTAACTTAACAAAAAACACTTTATAATCTTTATTTGCGAGTTGATGAGCCAATCCAGCTTATTACGGATTCAACTCAGGTAAACTGAATTTTAAGTGAACCAGATAAAATCAATTCGGATTGAAATTTGTACCCAACCCCAACATGTAATATAGTGGGCTGAATTAATTTGCGGGTTCCGACCCACGGCTCTAAATTTTAGACATGGAAAAAGATGGGCCTCCATATGCAATTATAATTTCTTTTTCCTACCAAAATCTTGATGTAATAATTCATGTTACTTTGTCATCACGTCCCATTCATTTCCATTATTCGTAATTATATAACCAAATTCACGTCCCTATATGTTTTTTGTGCACATTTTCTAATCCAGCGTCGAGCAATAGGGAATATCGAGAACTATAAAAAAAAGAAGGGCCAATTTGCCATATATGAACAACGCATTGTTTCTCTGTCTGTACGGCATGCCTGCCTTTTGCAGCTTACTTTCACTTTAAAATAAGGCTATAAGGTTTAAATATTCTGATAAATTTTCAAATAATTAAATCCACTTTAATTATATTTAATAATGACATGATGCATATTTCGTAATGTAAAATTAGGTTTTATTTAAAGGTTGTGCGGTATGCGGGACTTAATAATGATTAGATGCATGTTTTGTCACTTTTAATTAATGATAGCAGTCTCTTCAAAATTTCAAAAACTATCTAAACTAGAAAAGTGGAAATGATGTTAAAACACATTTTATCCTAAACTTGATTACCAATTTAATTAATGCAAATCATACTAAAATTTGCGTGTAAAACTAAATCACCTTGGGGAATCTTTAGTTGGCACTGCCATTAATTTCATTTGCCTTTGTAATTTTTTCTATTGATCTGGGAATATAATTCTGGGGATGCTTCTTGAAGAAGTGATTCATTTATTTGTTAATTTTTCTTTTGTCTCCTTAAAGCAAGCTAGCATGTCCAAGGTTTGGATATGTAAAGAATTTTAAAATGCCTAATGTAAAGAACATGCCACAAAAAATAAAATCTACAACAACATCGTACGCTTTTATTGTGTTTGAGATCATTGTATAGTAAATTGAATACAATTGCAGCTCCTCCTTCACCCATTATGCCACTCATGATAGAAAATAATAATCATAATCATAATAAGAGCATATGAAGATAAATTATTTTAGACAAACTACATCTCCGTGTCTCTTTGATGATATTGACCAACTGATGAGAAAGAAAAGTTTATATTCATTTTCATTTTCTATTAATTTGTATAATAAGTTTCGAAAATAGTGAAATGTTGTTTACTTATTACCATACGAAACCTTTTCAAACAAGACACCATAAAAATACTATAACATTTTTTTATAAATTTTAGTAATTTTTTTTTTTGTGTATTTATGAAGTAGCATCAAGTGCATAATTGTAGAAAGAAAATTATTGCACAATAACTTCTTACTAATCTTTCTATTTATTAAGAATTATTTACTTTTCTAAGACATAAATGTATTTTTTTTATTCAATACTTTATTATTATTTAATATTAAGAGCACATAAATAAATAAAAAATCACATGTTTAAAAGCGATATCTGCCTTAAAGTGACCATAAAGTGTATTTAAATATCATATTGAGACTATACCAAAAGAAAATATCATATTGATCTAGATGGAGCGAAATAATCGATTTATTTAAGATAAATTGATTTCCTTTGAAGGGATACGCTGAATATTTTTGTTATATATATATATATATATATATATATATATATATATATATATATATAAAATATAAAATGTATTTAGCATTAAATAATTAAAAATAATATTAATTTTAAATAAAATGCTAACTAGTGTCTTAAGGGTACTGGTTAAGGAATAATTAATATGTATTGGTACCATCATTTTTATATTAAAAGCTGAAATAATTAAGTACAGTAATTAAAAAAGTATAAATACACATAACAAATTTTATAAAGACAAAAATATTTTTTTAAATTTTTAGACAGTAACTTTCTAGTTGGACTTTGAAATTTTTAAGGTCTCTAATAAAAAGCAAATAAAAAATCAATAAAATCTCCGACTGACACTTTAATTGTTTTTTCTGTATTTTAGATATTTAAAACTATTTTTTATTGATTTTTCTGTTAATTTAAACTTTCTTATGATATTTTTTTTTTGTAAATTTTTTAGATTTTTAATACTATTTTTTTTGTTGATTTTTCTGTTAATTTTAATTTTCTTATATTTAATTTTATTTAATTTTTATCAACATTAAAATATATTTATTTTATTATTTAATTAATTTTTAACTTTTATCTCTAAACATTACATAAAATATTAAATACACATATAATATTTATCGACATTTTTATTCTTTAAATAAAATAAAATTCATTAGGACACTAATTAACAAGACCCTTAAATTAATTGACTAAGAAAATCCAAATTTTCATTGAAGCATTAACAAGTCTCATATTCTTGGATCCGTCACTAGTGTTGTGCTTTTTTATAGAAGGTAATACATGAACTTTGATGAACTTAGACAAGCTTATCTTATATACACACAAACTATAAAAAGAAAAAAAAGGCACCTAACTCAAATATTAATGAGATAAATCGCTTCCTAAACATGTTGCATACCTTTAATAAAACAGACACGAATTCTTTATATAATATTTTCATTCAACACTATTGAAAGTGTATATGATCTCTGTTTCATTTGTTTCATTCTTGAACAGAAAAGTTGTACGTGTTCTTCTTTTCCTTAGCAACGAAGTTTGTTCAAACTGTGAATGCAACCATCGCATGTATATGTCAATATTCTAGTTAGTTCAACTTACTTTCAAGTTTTTTTCTCTATGACCTTGAAACATCGAAACATTATCATAAATGTTTAATTTTGAATGAAAAATTAAGAAGGGAATACATATTTTAGCGAATATTAATGAGTTAAAGAGACATATGGTGAAGGTGACCGCATATGATGTTAGGAAACTTTCATGGAAAAGTGACAACGTAGTACACGCAACCACGTATGGAAGCTAGCTAAACAATAATGGACTCATCACATCCATGTCTATCCACAACTTCGAAATTCTTGCCATGAATAGGTGCATGTGGACAAAGTGCTAGATTAAGAAAATGCATTATAAATCAAAACAAGGTAATCTCGAATTCATTAGATCTTACTAGAAGCTAGAGTTTGAAGGAAATTTCAATGGAAGAAAACCAACGCATTCAAAAAAGTAAAAAGATAAAGTCGACCACAGGACAAATTTCATATCCTCACAAAAGTTCAACATTAATTATTAGTAGTTAATGCATGCCCTCTTTTCCCCTTTTCATACACCCAAAACATGTATTATCACTTTTGATTTTAGAATTTTGTCCCATTTTCGACGTCCATCAAAATATCTCGTCCATGTTCAATGCATTGTTTATTTTCTTTTCATAGAAAAATAAACTTTGAAATTTTGTCGCATTTATAACGCAGACGTATCACAAATTTGAACCAACAAAATTAAAGATATAGAATATAGCAAAACAAAAATGTCAAAATGTTTATAATTTGTTTGGTTGGAATTTTTAGGCAGTCCAGATTCAAGGTTAGGAAGGTAAAAGTTCTTGTTCCAATTTCGAACAAAAGTTTCATTAGTATTTCTTCAATATCTTCTTAATTGTTTATTTGAGAAGAAAAATTTTGTTTTCTCTTAAAATTTTGTTATCAGAAGCATCACCACCATGTATATAATTATACATTAATTAATTAATTATTTATTTATTTATTATTTATGCGTAGCTCCTGATCAGTGTTGGAGTAGTAAATGAAAATAGAAAAATAATGATAAAAACAAATATTAGAGTTATAAATGAAGATAAACTAATTAATAATAAAGCTATACAGATAAAAATTAGGTTAACAAGCTAGAAAAACTACTTTTATAACCATCGTAGTTATTGTGACGTTATTTTATGCAGAAATGATTTAGAACTAGTATTAGAATAACAAATGACTCTTGCAGTTTCTTTTTAACTCTTAAAATTTTGAAAGAATTTTATCAATGTTTATTATAATATTAATTACTTTTTTGTTATTTATATCCTGATTTTTTTACTTAATTTTTAATTATTTATTTATCGTGTTGTAAAGGGAAGGAAGTAAAATATAAAAAAAAATCTTATATATATATATATATTATTCTATTAAAAATTAAGTTATTGTACTTCTTAATGTTGGAAAAATTAAAATTCACTAAAAATAAACGGAGAGAATCAGAAAAAAAGAAGAAGAAGCAAAACTAAATATAAATATTACCTTAAAAAGTTAATGAAGTTCATTTGATCCTCCTAATAACTTTTTTTTTATACATACCTAAAGTATCAAAGATAAGAAAAAAATGTTTAATAAGAGAGAGAAAAAAATTCCTTTCAAAGGAGAGAAAGATAGGCCATAAATAAAAAATATTAAAGAAATATACGCGAAATAGATTAAATGTTTATTTTTGTTTTCTATTTGAAATAATCCAGACTCTGGAATAATTCAATTGACGAAGACACAAATTTTAAGTCTGATTAGGGTTTGGACTGTTGCAATGGAAAAACTAATATATCAAAACTATTTAGCGACAATAAACACATGCATTAAGGAAATAAAAATACTAAATATCATTGGAAAGGGAAATATTTATTTCATTTAGAATTCAAAATATTTTATACTTGTTTTTCAAGTTATCAATTATTTAAACTCCGAATTTTTCTAATAAGTTTATTTGAACAAACTATGTGATAACACCCATACACTATTTTCAATATGAAAAAATCAAGTACGATTTTATCTTGCACTCTATTTAACCTGTTCTACTTAACTCGTAAATAATTACGTTTAAACATTGATAATTAGGTAAAACTAAGTGTTTAAGAAATATATTCTAGATTGCTTTTGCAATGGATAACCAACCTAATTCATTTAATAACCGTAAAAGTAATTTTTGGAAAAGTTGATTATTAGGAATATAAAAGACATTAATGCTGGAAGCGTAACGGACTGAATAGGGTTGAAAGTTTCAAGGGCTGTGATCTTGCGGATGACGCCAGGAGTGTGGACCATAATGCACCCAGAAAGAAGGGACACGTGGCGGAGAACGGTGGAAGGGCACACATAACATAACGCAACACAACACAACAACAGAAGCAACGTCTCCGATGCCACCACCATGACTGAACCAATGAAACAAACAAGAACCATTTTCCTGAGAAAAAGCAAAGGAAACTGCCAAAAGGCCCTTCCCCTTCCACCGGGTAACCGTACCCCTATGCACTCTACCCCGGGTCCCATGCCCTCTTCCACGCTGGCACCTCGCACGTGCCCGCTTCCGTTGTTCCCCCACAACCCTGCCACACACGTGTCCTCCCGACCCCACCACCATCACCTTGGTCTTCCTTCCACCAACACATCCCAAAAACCATTAAAAAACAGTTAAAGCTAAAAATCAACACTGCCTACATGGCACCGTCTAGTCGGCAGCTCTTACCTGACACATTGCTTTTCTCATCTTTTCATTTTTTACCACCATTTTATTTAAGTACCGGGTAAAATTAAAATTACAAAATGACCCTTTCAGCCTGCCACATCAAATATCTCTATCTGCCCATCTGGTCGCGCTGCTCCGGATTATATTATATAGACAAAAAGATCTCTCTCACTGGAGCATTGAACAAACAAACACTATCTTTACTCTTTTATCCTTTTATTTTTTAAACCTATAATTTATTGGTCTAACGTTTGGTCACATTTAATAAATAACAATAATAATAATAAATATAGTGATTAATAACGTGGACCGAGGAAACCCCGAATAAACCCCACCATCCAGCCTTGCCACATCTATTTGCATGTCATTCTCTCTTTCTTCCGCACTAGTTCTATTTTTCTTCCTTCTTCCTCTCCCTCTTCTTCCAATAAGAAGAATCACACCATCTTTGCACACTTCAGAGAAAAACGATTCAATACACAATTTTCATGGCCGTTGAGGCGCGCCATCTCAATCTCTTCCCCTCCAAACTCGTAACCAACCGGTATGTATCCATTTGCCTTCTTCTTCTTTTCGCACTTTTTCTTTTAATTTGTTTTATTCGTTCATTTGAAGTGTTTTTTTACAACATGTTTTACGTGGTTGTGCAGCGAAGTGATGAATTCTGTGGATGCGAATGTCAACATGTATAACGCTCAACAGATTGGTTATTCTTCGTATTTTCCGTTATCCGGTGCCGTCACGGAAGCCGTGCTTCCTTCATCGGTGTACAATTTGATCGGAAACGCCGTCAAATCTGAAAGTGGTTTAACCAACAACAACAGCGTTGTTGTTCCTCCCTTGTCGAGAAAGCGCTCCAGGGAGAATTACAGCTACAACGACTCGTTCTCGTTTCTCGGCCAAGACGTTTCTCTTCAGATCCAACAGCAGCAGCTTGACATCGAGCATTTAATAATGCAACGAGTATGTTTCATTTCTTCGTCATAATTTCATGTATCTGTTTCTGATTAACTTGTACTTGCTTGAATTTGAAATACTGATCTGCGATGTATGATGTGTTTCTTCAGATGGAGAAGGTGAGAATAGAGATTGATCAGAAGCGGAAGAGACAAGCGAGAAGGATAATCGAGGCGATTGAGGCAGGCGTGATAAAGAAGCTGAAGGCGAAAGAAGAGGAGATAGAGAAAATCGGAAAGCTTAATTGGGCGTTGGAAGAGAAAGTGAAGTCTCTGTGTATGGAGAATCAGATTTGGCGGGACTTGGCTCAAACGAACGAAGCCACGGCGAATGCTTTACGGTGTAATCTGGAGCAGGTGTTGGCGCAACGCGAAATGGTGGACGACGGCGCTGCCGCGGCGTTGATGGACGATGCTCAGTCTTGCTGTGGAAGCACTGGCGAGGACGGTGAAAGAAAGAAAGAGGTTGGATGGCGCACGATAATATCAGGGTGCGCAGGTGTGAAGGATAAGAAGGACGGTGGTTTCGGGAAAATGATGATTGGTGAGAGTAATGGGAGGTTTTGCAGGCACTGTGGGAAGGAAGAGTCGTGCGTGCTGATTTTGCCGTGCCGGCACATGTGTTTGTGTACTGTATGTGGGTCTACCCTCCACATTTGTCCTATATGTAAATCTTTCAAGACTGCTAGTGTCCATGTTAACATGTCCTAGATTTGGAAAAGAAAAAATAGGACTAGACTAGGACCATCAAACCTCTTCTTCTCAACCTCAAAAGAATATATATATCAATCTTTCATATATTAGAAAATAGTAAAAAAGAAAAAAGAGTTCATTTCAATCCAAATATTTTTATTCTTTCATTGTCTGCTATTTATTTTGATTTGAATTTCACTTCATTGAGTGTCGAATTGCATCTCTTACAAAAATTATATTTGGTTCTTTATAATTGAAATTAGCATTTACAGCAATTGATATGCTAATTTGGTTCCACAAGACTTGTGCATTTAGAGTAAATTAAATAAAATTACAAGAGATTTATTAATGTGAGTGCTGTGTAACTTATTAAAAGCTCTAATTTCTGTGTCTGTTCAGAAGGTGCGGAGGTGAAACATGTACACTACAATTTTGTTAGAATTAAATATGCTTTTTTTGGAAAATTTAAAAAAAATTTGTGGATTTAACCTTTTATATTTAATTTTATTAAATTTATTTGATATTTTAAATATTTTTATAATAATATTTTAAAGATAAAGAATAAATAGACCAAAAGTTTAAAAAAAACTAATTTTAAATTTTACCGACTCGAAAAACTTAAAATATATTTAAATTTTGTTAAAATGAAATTAAAGGAGAAGAATGAGCGATATGAGAGATAAAATATGAGAGTGGGGCCAGGATGGAGAAAGTGAACGCGCGTGGGAAAGCAGCGCGTGAAGTCAACGAGGTGGGGACAGAAAGTGACATTAGTGCGGCAAAAGCTGACACGTAGGACGCTCGTAAATGTAGCTGTTATTTGAAGAGTGCCTGCAACGGCCATTTTCTTAGAGCTCAGGCTTTGGACCAAAGGCCAATGCACAGGAACAACCTGACACGGTAACCGGTGGTTCCCAACCCCCGCCAAAGAAAAGTAATATTCAACTATTTTAATGTTTTAATACTTTAAATAAATAAAGTTTTGTTTTTTAAATGAAAATTGAAAACGGGAAGCGTGAAGGGAGTGGAGAGAGAGAAAGGTGTTGGGAAGGTGACATCATTGATGGGCGTGGAAAGGACGAGGGCGTTTTGTTTTGTTTTGTTTTGTTGGTTTTATTTATAGGGGTAATAGAATAGAAAAAGGGATGGTGTTAGTCTGGGAGGCGGTGCAGTGCAGGTAAAGATAATAGATGATTTTGGGAGAGTGAAAATGAAAGGGTAGGAAAGGTGCTGCTTTCTTGAATTCAATCTCTCTGGTCACTGTTAAATAGGGACTAGAGCTGCCAGTACAGTACCTACCCCAATTATATTCCCCTTTATGTCAATCTCATTCCAATATTATGGAACAAAAGATTTTCTTACGCCTTCTTTCACCAACAACAAATACTAAAAAATAGAGATCAGGGGCACGATTTCGACAATACAAGAGGATCCACATTTTCTCTTCTTTCCTCAAGTTTCATATATATTTCTTATTTCCTCCTCGTTACATTTTAATTTATTATTTTTACTGTTAGCGATGTGAGTAGGGCCGTCCTTTGACTAATGATGGCTGGTGCACGAAAGAAGATCCGTTGCAGTTGAGATTTGGGGGAGGGAAGAGAAGGCGGTTAAAAATGGAAACTCCTCTTGGATGTTATTAATATCGGTGGTTTTGTTTTGTTGAACTGAAGCATTGTGTGTGTGCCATCCCATGCTCTGTTTCTGTTTCTGTTCTTCAATCATGAATACCCTTTTCGAATGGATTGCTACTATTTTAGGTATTTTTTTTTCTTAATTCCCCTCGAAAGCACCGAAAAACAATAATGGTAACAGAGAGGGAAACGTGGCTCAGCCACATGTGAACGCCACGTGACTCGTGAATGCTTGATTAGTTTCAATTTTGTTTGTTCTCTTCTGTGTCAAGTTCAAGTCAATGATCGCCATAAGAGGTGCCCACGTGTATCTGTGTACGTAAATGTAACGTCTGCCTTTTATGAGTAAATCCCAGTTTTTATATTTTTCTTTTCTTTTCTTCAAATAATCTATCACTCCCTCCCACATTTATTTATGTTCCTCTTTTTTTAGAAAGTAAGGAAGAGAGAAAAATAAAATAAAATAAAAATCTTATTAATTGAATTTCTCAATTAGTGTGAATTAAATTTCATCCTCAGTTATTTTCGAGATTTCAAGAAATATTACTCGAAGTATTAATAAAATCAATGCATTATACGCTAATCACAAGATTTAGATTTAGTTAATATCATTTAATTCTATTAATTAATACAATCTAATTTTTTTGTTAGAACACAATAAAGAAAAATAAGAAAGAGGGAATGAGAATTAAGTATTTAATTATAAATGCTACTAGGATCATATATTTATCAAAGTAAAGTTAGTTAACATTATTTATAATTAATTTAATATTTTTTTAATTATTTCGAAAGGAAAGTTTACCTGCGTTGAGGTTTGGACTTTTTCATTTTAACTATTATAAACCAATACACAATTTTATTTACCTGTCAATGTTATTTATATTTTTCTTATCAACAAGTCACATATAGGGATGTCAAAAAAATCTGTACTCGTGGATATCTGCAGATAAAATTCGCAATGGGTAGGAAACAGATATTAAAAATGGATATTTGCTATTCACGGATACAGGTATTTTTGATACCCGCATGTTAGCGGAGCAGGTATGGGTATCATACTATCCGTACCCATGGATACCCGTATCCGCTAAACTTTAATTCAAAAAATACCCCCATATATATATATATATATATATATATATATATATATATATATATTTATTAGTAAAAAACATTATGAGCCTTCATTCAGTAATGATGCTCAGATTCTTATCCCACATCGGAGTAGATTATTTCCAAATACAGTGGAGGCATTGATGTGTCTCAAAGACTGGTTATGGACCAACGTGGAAGGTAATGAAATTAACACTTTTACTTAGATATTTTAATTAAGTGATTGTTAGAAATTTTTAATGAACTTCTTATGTTTTTAGGCTCTTCTAGATTAAAATTGGACACATGAAACTTTATACAATGTTGCAAGAGGTGGTGGCCATTGAAGAAGTTAGTAATTTCTTTAATATTTCATTCAAAAATAAATTACAATATAAATTGTTAGTGATTTTTTATTTGTTTGTTTTTCAGGTATCAATCGGAGAAACTGAATTTGTTTATGTAAGCACTAGTTATGGTTAAATATTTATTTTTTAAAATATTTTTGTAAATACACGTCTGTACCTGTGGATACCCGCAGATATGAAAAAAATAGACGGATACCCACTTAACGGATACTCGACGGATATGGGTACGAGTACGGGACAAATATTTATCCAGCAGGTAAGGTACGGGGGAGCTACTACCCGTACCCTACCCGTCCCGTTGACATCCCTAATCACATCCAACTTTCTACATAACTAATTTCTAAGTTCAACCATACACTCAGTATATTTTGCATAATTAAATAAAATAAGCATTAAGTAATTTTTTAATTTTCTAATGTATTATAAGTATTCCATTTTCTCATTTAATACTATTCTTATTGTTTTATTTTACCAAAATAGCACACTTAAACAAATTAATTCACCTATCAAAATATTCTCTCAAGTATTTACATGTATTACATGTTTTGTTTTACCAAACATTGATTGAGTGTAATTGACACAAAAAATCAGTTTTATTTCATTCTTGAGAAACCAAATTTCAAGTTGAATTTTGTATTTTTTTTTTTGGTTTTTTCATTTTAAAAATAATGGAGGGAGGAAAAATAGATAAAATATTAACGGTTTGAAATTAATTAATTTGAGAAAGAAATTGTAAACAGATACATTATACGGAAGTTTAAATTATAAAAATATGTAACAAGAACATTTTTATGAAAAGAAAAAAGTGAATAATTATGAAAAGTGTGAGATATAATTAGATTTATGAATTATTAAAAATGCATTTATTTAAACAAAATAAGTGTATGTAACATGTAATATCCCAATTTCAGCAGCTTAAAGCTAATAAAAATAGAGAGTTTTATTATAGTTTCAAAAACAGATAATTTAGTGTACACAATATATTAATACAGTCTTACAAAAGGTATGACTATAAAAATATATCACTTATACACTTAAACTAAACTAATAAACTCTATATTTAAACTGACCACTGCTAAAGCTCCCACTGGAAACCTCCTCCTCAACCCTAAAACGATGGCTCTTCATCCTCCAGAAGTGCCTTTGACACTGCAACCACATCTACTCCCACCAAATAGGTGATCATCGCAAAAGGAAGCATACAACACAAGACAGGAACACAAAAAGCAAGGGTAAGCTAGTCTGATTAAGGAATCATGCAGTTCAATTATAAACAGAAACCATGCAATCTTTCTCTTTATCACCAGAATCATATAGACCACCACAACACATATACATGACTCTAAACTCAATATCCGGATTATGTAAGCGACATCGGATCTCTTGGTGGCTTGCACCTGTGACGGTTCCCAAACTCTGCAAAGTTTGGACACAAGGGGTTATCTCCCAACCACTCCCAAGGTAAGTCCCCTTCGCGTCTGTGACTGAATCGGGTCCACAAACTAGGACCTCCTGCTACTCCTCCCGACATAATCCATTATGCTCTACATGAGCCTTAATGGTTATAGGAGCGTCAGGATACCAACCAAAATTGAGTCCTTATGTCCTTACATACACTAAAACATTCCTCTTAGAATTTCCCTTGAAATCCTAGTTCAACCACTTCTTCTCATATTCCAACTTCATGCAATTTCACCACACATATTACCAGTCATAACAATTCATGCATATCGTAACTAAGTTCACATTAACATTTAAACATAACTTCATCCATTAGAAATAGAGAAATAACACTCAGTTGTAGAGGTTCTCGCCCAAGCTGGAAGGTCCCGCCCAGGAGAAAGGGCTCTCTCGCTTAGGCGAGTCATTCTCGCCTGAGCGAGACTCGAAACAGAGAACAACCCAAACTCTGGGCGAATTCTCGCTCAGGCTAAGTTATCTCGCTTAAACGAGAGTGACTCTCGCTTAAGCGAGACTGGCTCGCCTAGGCGAGATCTCGCACAGAAACAGGGGATGAGTTTCTGGTGTTTTCGCTTAGGCGAGAGCTGCTCGTTTAGGCGAAAATACCAGATTCCCAATCTGTTCTCACATGCAACAGTAAAGAAATCTAGCACAATCCAAGCATACACTCAATTACACAGTTCAAGCACTCATACAACAATCAATCATGCAATTCAAAGTCATCAGAATGATTTCTATACGAAATTCAAGTAAAACAGTTAGCTTCCCTTATCTGTTATCTTTTTTAGACAGCTTTATAAACGTCAACACCTTAAAAACGTCAACACCTCTAACTCCACAGGATGCTCTATCTACACATAGAAACATCACAAGAACGATCAGGACATACCGTTATGATCACTGATCAGCAAAGACTCATACTGATGATTAAAACGTCGCATGCAAGCGAAAGAGGGCTTGCATGCAACAAAAAACAAAAAAAGACTAAAAAGAAAGTGGAAACTCAACTTACGCGAACAAAGAAACTGATCAGTCCAATTTAAAGAGCTCGCCGAGAGAATCAATCCTACGGTCTCGGTTCTTCAATCAGACGACCAGAGAGACAAAACCTCTAGAGAGAACTCAGAGAACTCTAGAAAAGTGGTTTCTAGAGAGATGGTGTGTTTTAAAATAATGAAACTCGTTTATAACAATTATATTTATACTAAAACCTTTTAATATTAAAATAATCGAGTCTCACTATTTTTAAACCACTATCACTTTTAAAACGCCATTTTATAGGGTCTTACATAACATATTAATTTAGAATATATTTTTTTTGAAATAGTTATTTGAAAGTAGACATGCTTTAAGAAAATATCAATAACAAAATGTGTAAATAAGAAAATTTTATGAAGAAGGAAAAAGAAAGAATTATAAAATATGAATGTAATGAAATTAGTGAAATTAGTGAGTTGTGTGTAATGAATAGGATAAATAAAATATTTATCTATTTTAGGAAATTAATTTTTGAAATAATGACGAAAAGGAAATAAAAAAATTATAGAAATAAATTTGACATTTGTACGATAGGCATATTAAAAATAGGTTTTAAAAAAATTATTATCTTAGGATTTAGTTTATGTACATTAACAATTTAATGTAATAAATTTGGAAAGAAGCAATTAGAAATAGATGATAGTATTTGAATATTTGAATATTTAGATAGAGAGGAATTAGGAATTTGACATATATAGTTGTAAACAAAATACGCGTAATTGGTTGAATATTCAAATAAACGAAGTTGAATGAACAAATACTTAGTGAAATGTAGAATTATTATTATACGGTGGTCGATATAGATAATATCTTTGAAGTTACAAACCAATTCATCATGGGTTGTTATGCATAAATCTTTGATTTGGATAAAGAGTTCAACGTTAATCCATGATTTGTGATTTTGTTGTTTGAATGTAGAAATTCAGTCTTTGTTTCAATGTTTGATCATTTGTGTAACATCATAAATTTGATTTTTATCAAAGAGTGTACAATTTTTTTATTAACTACTATAAGCAAACAACGATAGTTGATTTTGGTGATTTGTTTGGGGTATATGAATTGTAGTACTTCAGTTATGTTTTGTAACAGCAGATGAAAATACCAGTTATGTTAGATTGTTATTGTTTTTGGTTTGTTACATCTATAAGTAAGATCGTAACCATTTGGACTTTCTATTATGGTGACTCTTTCAATAAATCCTCTAAGTTAAACTTTTGCTTGCATAGAATCAATGAGGTTGAGGTTTGTGGAAGAAGTTACAATAGATGGATTTAAAAGATTCATAATTTATTTTGTAGATCTTGTAAACTTAACATACAATTCAATAAATGTATTAAAAGGAAAATGAGACTTATAAGTTATATAACATATATCAACCAATAATATCAAAGCACAACAAAATGTATAGTCCAAAACCAAAATTAAAATAAAACTTTCAATTTTATTCTAAACAATTCAAAATTTATAATTTAATAAAAATTATAAACAAAAACAAATCGTTAGAGGGGGTCGTAGCTAAGAGACCACCAATGTAGTTAGAGAGACCACAAAGCAAGACCAAGAGGCGGGGGATAAGGTTGAATGTGAGGTAGTAGCGGTGGAGGCTAGGGTGTTGTGAAATCTCTTTCGCAACATAGTAGCGACACATTATTGTGACACATTATGGATAGGCTACGGTAGTGAAACAATCACAAGGAAGGAGGACCAAACTGAACCAGTGACAATAAGATGCAAACTTCTCAACGGTGGTGCATGGAGGATGCTGTTATATAATAAGCACAATATAGAGAATATTAGAAAAGATATTAGGCATTTAGTTGCAAATTTGCAACCCACAATTCTCATTGCCACACTCACAAAAAGTTATACAATATTTCCTCTGCTTATCTCCCTCCATAGTTGTTCCTTTGAACGTTGCATATCTCCTTTTCTGCATGCCATTGTTATTGTGAATGTTGAATGGGTTTGTTGTTGATTTTTTCCATGAGCTATGGGATATTTCACCCATCTATACCCATCCTTCACCTATAAATAAATGCTTCAATACTCTTCTGAAAACATACCCTTTCTCATCTCTATCATTTTCTTATCTTCTCTCATTTTTCTTTTCCTTTAAAGCATATGTTATTTACTTTTCTAAGAGATAACTTTGGTAGTTTTGAGATCCTTGGAAAATCCAAGAAGTTCTTGTTGTATTATGGGGAGAGTGCACAATACACCACGGATAAGTTCTTAAGGGTAATGAGTCTACACGCCTTAGGAAGTCATTTTTGTTCATGTTCTTCGTCAGCTTATACAACATATGCTTCTTACATGCAATAGCGACAAGAGATAAGCTCGTATAAGGAGAGAATAGAGGCCCAAAACTCACTGTTGTGCGGTGTTTCTAATGGAGAGAGGAAAATGGAAGTTAAACATAATGGAGGCACACAACAATGAAGGTAAAACTAGGCACGAAATGGCTCAAAAGGTGATTAACAACAAGGCACGAATGAGAGAAAGAAATAATATGAGCAAAAGAGAAGAAGAGAACTATGCTTGGACTTTGAATAAAAAAGCATACTACATCGATCTATCATGTTTTTTTTAATAAAATTCAAATAAGATACTACATAGGTTCCCCCCACAACCAATGTAGTATCTTTCATTTTTTTAATGAGATGAATATTACATTAGTTAAGTCAAACAATTGATGTAATATTGTTTTCAATACTTACAAAATTATCAACACATTTTTATCACATCGTTTTCTTAACAACTAACGTTATATCTCGTTATTATATCCATAATTTGCACTAGTGTATCATTTGATACACATGGACATCTATTGATATCTTAGCAACATCATACGTAATTAACCATCTCATTGAGTTTAGGTTGTCGAAACTGCAAATTCTTGAATATTATGTTGTTTAGAATGTCAAAAGTTGTGCACACTTTGTCTTTTAGAAGATCGAAGGTTTAATTGTATGGTATCCAAAATAGTCTAGAAGATGTACATTGGAACATGACACTTTCTTCATATTGTGTATTTTTGACATTTGCAAATAGAGTGGCATGATAAAAATTGAAATAATTTTTAGTCCCAGTGATTTCGAAGTGTTCTATTTGCAAATAAAGAATAATATTGATGCCTTAGAGAGAATGAGGTTTGATTGGGTTCTTTAAGGATAAATTGTTTTGGTTTGTGTGGCATTAATATGGTATATGGTTCATTTTATAGTGTGAAAACCTCATCCAAGGTCACATATTATAAACATGCTTTCTTAATGAGGTTGACAAGTCCATGTTCATGTGTAGATTGCATGTTAATGTGATGACATTTTGTAACATCCCGACCAGATATTACGGATTTAAATAATATAATAAAGAAAATTTAAATAACTTCATTTAATAAAACATCATTTCCAAAAAACGTGGGAAATTTAAAATTTATACAATATAAATTATCTCAAACTTCAATTCATAAACTGAATTGTAATCCAAATACATGTTCGTAAACCAAAGATTACAAATTCATTAAATCCTGAAATAGTAAAACAATAATATATTTTCCTCAACTAGCCCACGCTCCAAGCTTACGCCTCACCAGATCCACCTACAACATCATCTACTCACGTGTACCGCATATACGATCATCGCCAAACACAAGCAGATAGGGTGAGCTAACATAATAAACATATATGTATATACAATTCAAATGCATATATAAAACACACCAAAAGAATACATTCTTTCATCCCACATGACCACAACCATGTTGTGATTTCAACTCACATTAAGGAATTCCATCCTTTCATCCCACATGGCCACAACCATGTTATGATGTCGAAATCACTCAAGAAATTCCCTTATTCGTTCCACATGGCCACAACCATGTTATTCGTGTTCTACGTCTTCTAGTGAATCCCTCAAGGTGTCTTGCTGCCCAACCTATCGGCCACAACTGATAGAGCACGTGCGGGAAACCATGCTACGGATCACACACCGTAACGCGAGGTGGAGTTCCCAATACGAACATAGTCCGTACGTCCCAAGACTACCAAACTCGTCAGCTAATTATTGAGGAGGGCAATCTATTTGGACCCATCCGTACTGGCCACAACCAACACACTCACACCGGCAACACTCTCCAACCCGAGCCACAATTCAAGAGTTCCTCGTGTTCATCCGCTATCCCGAGCCACAACTCAAAGGACGTCATTTCGAGCCACAACTCAGAGAATGCCATGTGCTTAACCCTTATCCCGAGCCACAACTCAAGGGATACGTTCTAAGCCATAAATTAAGGAACACTAGCAAGCCCACCTTTGAGATATCTTAGAAGCCTTATAGACCACGCATCATAATTCAAACACTAACCAATCCGATACAACATAATCGATTGCCTTGAAACACACAATTGCTCCATCCTTTGCTTAAGCTTGAAGCCTTCGCCTAACCACCCAAGCCTACCTCGCTTAAGCTAGGTTACCTCGCCTGGGCGAGCACCTCGCACAAAACAAACCTCGAACTCTCGCTTGGGCAAGCCTTACTCGTCTGTGCGAGACCAACTTTTTCTCAGAAATCAAATCTCTCGCCTAGACGGCGAATTAAACAATACATCAAATCATTCCTCGAATTTTCGCTTAGGCGAAGGACTCTCGCCTGAGCGAGACACTCTTTCACCCAAAACAGGGCTTTGCGCTTGGGTGAGATGTCCAAGCTAAAATACCCAACACTCACGAGTTCTCGTTTAGACGAGGCACACTTGATAATGTTAATTTTTACCATTATCCAAGCTATATTTCATTAGCAAAATCATCTCTTCCAAAGCTTTTAACCTACTTAATCCTCAATTTTACCTTACTTTTGTAAATAAATACATTGTGGGTTAC
>Ga0209589_1004086_pt1 | contig 25373 bp, 26 predicted proteins | sample CowpeawhiteBW_FD_187525 | JGI IMG/M metagenome (GOLD analysis project Ga0209589, IMG submission 187525) | Root nodule microbial communities of legume samples collected from California USA - Cow pea white BW (SPAdes) (version 2) | ecosystem: Host-associated > Plants > Roots > Nodule | place: USA...
GGGCACTGATTGAGACTGAACTTGTCTCCCTTAGCAACTAGAGTATCCCCGGATTTACATTCATGCATGCTAAACCTTTTAAGAACTTTATCGATATAGCTCCTTTGTGATAATCCTAGAATACCCCAAGATCGATCTCGGTGTATCTGAATTCCTAATACAAAAGAGGCGTCACCAAGATCTTTCATTTCAAAATTCTTTGACAGAAATTTCTTAGTTTCGTACAATATGCCTATATCATTAGTGGCAAACAGAATGTCATCAACATACAAGATCAGGAAAATAAACTTGCTCCCCTTAAACTTGTGATACACACAATCATCAACAAGATTCATCTCGAAGCCAAATGAGAGAATTACTTGATGAAATATATGGTACCATTGACAAGATGCTTGTTTTAGTCCATAAATGGATTTAGTCAATTTGCAAACCATATTCTTTGGGTCTCCTGACATAAAATTTTTGGTTCCACCATATAGATCATCTCGTCAATGTCACCATTGAGAAATATCGTTTTGACATCCATTTGATGAAGCTCCAAATCATAATGTGCAACAAGAGCCATAATTGTCCTAAAATAGTCTTTTGATGAAACTAGAGAAAAAGTGTCTTTAAAGTCAATCCCTTCTTTTTTAGTAAATCCCTTAGCTACAAGACGAGCCTTATACCTCTCTACATTACCTCTAGAATCTTGTTTGGTCTTAAATAACCATTTACAACCCATGGGTTTCACACCTTCTCGTAATGGGACAAGTTCCCAAACCTTATTGTCTTGCATGGATTTATACTCTTCACTCATTGCTTCAATCCATTTTTCTGAATTAGGATCCTGTATGGCTTGACGGACGGTGATTTGATCATCTTCCATCATACCATTGTGGGGATCTTTATTTTCTTGGAGTATACAACATAATCATCTGAAATGGCACTTCTCCTTTCTCTCATGGGTCTCCGCAAAGGTGTTGGCTCATGAAGCATAGGTTGTTAAGGATCTTGAGTTTGTTCTTCACGAACAACCAAATCATCTTGAGTATGGGGTTCATCAGCAATGTTTTGTGGAGGTTCCGAACTTACTTCATCAAAAGTAACTGTTTGAATCGGTTCTGGAATTTTTATCGATTCTTCCTCCAAGACAAATTTCCTAATCTTATTCTTCCCCCTAAACTCAATATCCTCAAAGAATGTAGCAGTCCCTGTCTCAAAATTGTCTTTAATATAGGATCATAAAATTTATATCCCCTGGATCTATCAGAATAACCAATAAAGAAACTACTTATTGTTCGGAAGTCCAATTTCTTTTCATTTGGCTTATAAGGTCTTGCCTCAGCTGGACAACCCCACACATGGAAATGCTTTAAACTAGGCTTTCGGCCAATCCAAAGCTCATAAGGTGTTTTGGTAGCTGCTTTAGTTGGTACTCTGTTCAGAATATAATTTGTTGTCTTTAGTGCCTCTCCCCAAAGTGACTCTAGTAAGGTGGAATGACAAATTATACTCCTTATCATATCCTTAAGAGTCCTGTTTCGTCTCTCAGCCACACCATTCATACTGGGTGATCCCGGCATGGTGTATTGTGGGACAATTCCACACTCCTCTAGGTACCTGGCAAAAGGTCATGGACGTTGTTCACCTGATCCATCATATCTGCCATAGTACTCACCACCACAGTCAGATCTAACAGACTTAATTCTTTTGTTGAGTTGATTTTCAACTTCAACTTTAAAAGATTTGAACACATCCAAAGTATGCATATCTTGAGTAATCGTCTATGAATGATATAAAGTATTGTTGACCATTCCATGAAGGTGTAGGAAATGGCCCACACATATCCGTATGAATCAACTCTAAGACGTCTGAAGCTCTATATGCACCTAATCTTTTTTCTTTGGTCTGTTTGCCTTTAATGCATTCAACACAAACATCAAAGTTTGTGAAGTCAATGGACTCTAAGATTCCATTTGACACAAGTCGTTCAACTCTATTATTAGAGATGTGATCTAAGCGCTTGTGCCATAATGCTCCCGATTGAGTATTCTCAATTTTACGTTTAGTACCATGAGATTCTGTATTGAGGGTTTCATTATAGGTGGCCACAGTATCAAGCAAATATAGATTATCATAAGCCAAAAGTGAATCAGTTTCAACAATATTTGAATTAAAAGACAAACTGAATGCATTGTTTCCAAATGAACAAGAATAACCTAATTTGTCCAAATAAGAAACTGAAATTAAATTCCATCTAAATGACGGCACAACAAAAGTGTCTTTCAAATCCAAATAAAAACCAATACATAATAATAATCTAAAATGCCCAATAGCCTCCACCTCCACTGATTTGCCATCTCCAACGTATATCCATCTTTCACAATCAGTTGGCTTCCGGTAATTTAGACAACCCTTCATAGAAACACTGATGTTAGTAGTTGCACCTGAGTCTAACCACCAAGTGTTACTAGGTACTGACGCTAAATTGACTTCAAAACATACCAAAGTAAGAAACATACCTTTCTTTGCACGCCAAGCATGATATTTGACACATTTCTTCTTTACGTGTCCAATCTTATTGCAAAAGAAACATTTGTTTTTCCTGAGATTGTTTCTTTTGTTCTGGACCTTTAGCAGCTTCCTTCTTGGGATCCTCCGATCTCTTTCTTTTGCCCTTAGCCTTTGAGGTGCTTGCAAAATGAGCACTTTCAGTCTTGTCTTGCTTTAGTCTTTCCTCTTCTTGCACATAGTATGAAATGAGTTCATTAAGAGACCATTTATCCTTCTGACAATTATAAGATACTTTAAACTGATTAAACTATGCAGGAAGATAAATCAACACCAAATGAATGAGTAAGTCTTCTGAGAGTTCAAGCTTTAGTGCCTTAAATTTGAAAACAATATTAGACATGCTCATAATGTATTCCCTGATATTTCCTTTGCCCTGATATTTCGTGGAGATAAAGTTCTGAAGAAGAGTGCTTGCCTCTGCCTTATCGCTTTTTGCAAAGCGCTTCTCAATCTCAACAAGGAATTCTTTGGTAGTTGTTATGTCTTCAGAAACAGTGCCCCTAAACACCTCCAGGATGTCGCGCTTAATGATCATTATGCTCATGTGGTTTGAGCGAACCCACTTCTCATAATCCCTCCTGTCTTTAGAAGTACTAGACGTCGTAGGAGTAAAGGGTTGCTCAGTCCTTAATGCAAGATCAACATCAATGCAACCAAGAGTGATTTCAATGTTCTCCTTCCAATCCTTAAAATTTGTTCCATTGAGGATCAAAATAGAATTCACATTGGCAGATACAAAAGCAATTGTAGCTGTATATAAAACAAGAGGAATAACTTATTAAGCTCACATAATAAAATAAATCATTATAAATATATTCAAATAATGGTTTAACCCATCCCAAGACATCCAATGCACCATTAATATCAAGTCTTTGGACAGTAATATTAACTGCTAGGGGTATCTTGATGTAATGATCAAACATTTATAATAAAGCACGTCCAAGAACAAACCAATCTTTGGATTAATTTATCATCGACAAAGCAAATCCTTATAATTATCACATGTTTATCATCACAAGTGTGTATGCAATCCGGCCAAATATTAATCTTCCTTTGGGCCGATCAATACCCCCATGAACGTACATAAACACCAACATTTAAAATTTTTCACGAACTATCTCCTCAAGAGAGGTCACTTTGGCGACATCTTAATTTAATTTGCTCATAAAAAAATGTTAAACTACCAAAATTTGAATTCTTATTTATTCTAAAACCAATCATCTTTATTTATATTCCAAAATATAAATACTTATGTTCAAATATCTTAATTTAATTATTATATTTGAACCCAAAATTCAAATGAATTAATTTAATTTAATTCAATTAGGGTTTTTTCGACCTCCTTCTCCTCACGCACACAACCACATTGGGACCCTAGCCACCGTCACAGGCCACCACTACACCAAGGCAGACCTTCCTCCACCCGCGACAACATCTCCGTTGTGACCAGAGAGTAGAAGCTGCGAGCCTCCGCTTTGAAGCCGCCCCCTTCGAACCAGATCGGCGCCGCTACGAGCCACCTCCACTACGACGGAACCACGCGTTGCAGAACTACCGCGAATCAGATCATCGACGAGGGCACTTGCTGACGCGAAATCCCCATCACTGCGACAACACCCAGCACGCAGCCATCTGCGATGAGGAAGCACTAGCCACTATGATGCGAAAAACTGTCAGAGATGCGAGCTTTGCGTCGCGCACCTGAGCCGCCATCAACGAACCACCGCAACATTGACGAAGCCATTGTAAAGCACTCTGTAAGACCCAAGAAAATTAAATAATTAAATAAATAGTTATTTAATAAAGGCGAGTAGTAGAAGCCTTTATGGAATTTAATGTTAATTGTTGTGGCGTGAAAAAGTATTAGTTCAAATGGTTGAGAGTACTTGTTTGTGTGAAAGGACTTAGGTTCGAGTCCTATGTATGTCATTTTTGTGTTATTTGATTTATTATTAATTTTAATATTATGCATGATTATGTTGGGTGATAACATAATTAGAGAATTAGAGGAATTGACACAAACATGACTTGGTTGAATTGGTTGTGCCTTGATCTTGGAAATTGCAAGGGTGTGTGTTCAAATCTTGCTTAGAACGAAATTGGTCTCTTTATTTTTTTATTGCTAATATAATAGTGATCTGAATGTGAAAGGGGGAAACCCTAGAGGCAATGGGCAGCCAAGGGAGTTGGGAAAAATAACCCACCCATAATGGTCCTTAAAATGCATTTAGAGACACAGAGAGTGGTGAGGAGTACGAATTTTGAGTGGAGAGGTGAGTTTGGGATTGAGAGCAAATACTAAATTTTGTTTTGGGAAAGCAAGGGAAGGTTCTTAGGTATCACCAAACCAAGGTTAGGTAAGCAATTGAAGCAAGGATTTCCAGGTCAGGGGAGCTCTATGCTTTGATTTTTAATTTCACGAATGAATTGCATAATTTGATGCTTGTGTGCCCTGAATTTTCGTGCTCTATGTGATGAGATTGAAATTTTATGGTTTTTGCACGCTATTTGATTAACCCCCTTGAATTTTGTATGAATAAGATAAGGGTTTTTACAATGCATGATTGGGTATGGTCTCATCTCACGTTTTGAGAGTCTAATTGGGTAGGGGGGGTTTATAACATGTTTTGGTGAATGACTTGTAAAAATAGACCATTGGGTTATTTGGTAATGAGCAAATTGTGTTTTGGCATTGTATTGTGGTTTGGCATTGTGTTCTGTGTGCGTAACAGTGAAAATGTCTGGTTTTCTCGCCCAAGCGAGCAAGGCTTGCCTAGGCGCGAAAACAAGAAATGCGAGAATATTTGTATGTGAACATCTCGCTCAGGCAAGGGTATCTTGCCCAGGCGAGAACTCGCAAGAGTTGTATGGTTTTGCTTGAGCCCCTCGCTCAGGCAAAAGGGTTTTATTTTTGGGCGACCGAGACTCTCGCTCAAGCGAGAGGTTCTCGCTTAAGCGAGAAGTCGTGCAGAGTTTTGTGGTTTGGCTTAACTCGCCACCTAGGTGAGTGTTTTGGTGTTAGGCGATGGGCGATGGGCGATCTCGCCTAGGCGAGTAAAGGCTCGCTTAAGCGAGGCTTCGCTATGAACCACTATGGCATGCTCGCTCAGGCGAGGAAGTTTAGCTTAAGCGAGACAGGCCTGGTCGCTTAAGCTAAGGCTTCTAGCCCAAGCGAGTTTAGTGCAGTTTGTGTGTATTGTTGTACGCATTGATGCGAACGTGGATCAGGAGATGTTGTGCCATGAGCGGGTAGGTTCATGGATGGTGGTTGACATGTGATGGTATGAGCGGGGAGGTTCATACTCAATTACTCTCCTGTGGGGATACAAGCGAGGTAGGTTCGTATGTTCCGTGCTCACAGTTGAGAGATGCTGCATGCGGGGAGGTACGTAGCTAGTGGATCACATGTGTTGGACTACGGGCGGGCAGGTCCGTAGAGTAGGACTACGAGCGAGGAGGTTCGTAGAGGCAGGACCACAAGCGAGCAGGTTCGTGTGAGCATCATGAATCCTGAGTCCATGGCTAACTTTGTTGTTAAATTGGAGGTTTAAAAGCCTTGGGGGTATTAAGGATGAGACCATGGTCTAACTATGAGAATATAATTGGGTGTATTTTATATTATTTAATTGATATGTTTCTTATAATCTTTTGAGCTCACCCTTTCTATTTGTGATTGGCGATGATCGTGTAATTCGTTATACGGGAGCAGATGATGATATAGGTGATGCTGAGGGTGCTCAGGCGACAGAGTGAGGGCTAGCTGGGATAGAGCTAGGGATTTACTATCGTTTTAATGGTTTATTGGGAACTTGAAATAACTTTCGATTTAATTTCATTTGAATGTTGTCGCATTGAATCTTAAATTTTGATTTTTCCCGCGTATGGGATTAATAATATTGCGACGTTTAAACTTATTTTTTTTATCTTTAAATATTTAAATAAGTAATATTCATTAGGGATGTTACACACTCCCACCTGCGACATGAAACCAGAGTGAAGAAAGGAGCATGAAGAACCACCGCAACAGAGGTTGTGCGCCACTGCAGGAAGCCACCGCGAGTCGCGCGATTGCACCGTCGACACCGTCGCTGCAGAATACACCTCCATAGACCTGCAGAAGGGGAAAAAGAAGGGGAAAAAAGGGGGAAAAGATTGCTCTGTGACAATGACGTTGAATTAGCCATAACGATGATGTTCCCTTATTTAGAGCACTACTGATCAATTGATCTTCCTTTTGTAGAACACATTTATTTTCCTTTAGTTTTCTCTTTTTATGGGGATAGAGAGAAAGGAACACGAACTTGAAAAGTACGTTATGTCTCTGTGTGCTCTCAGAAGGGGACCACGATCACTTTTAAACTGTTAATTAGTCAAGTTTTAGTATTTCTAATTTGACTCCTCATCAAATTCCAAATTACTTTATAGTCTCTACACAATATTTATTTTCATGACATATACCTTTAGCTAAAACTTTAATTTAGTCAAATCACTTTATTATTTGGCTTAATAAATAATGATCCTAACACATTTAATTATGTCTCATATATATGCATGACCCAAAATTACTAACACTTAGCTCCTAAAATTTGTGGTTATAATTGTTATTATACGAGAAAAACATTATGACCAAACTTTTCATTCGAATTTATTCAATTTTACTAGCTTCCTCTCCATCTAAACAATTTCACGTTAAAATTCATATATATTTTTTTCTTTCGATTTCCACTTTCTCCTTTTTATTCCCTACTTCCAATCATCCAACGAAATATAGAAGTGGGTTTAATAAATTTGTATTGATTATATATAATGTTTCGTTCTTAACTTTTAATACGGTCACATCTGGACCTTATCTTAAAATTAATGTCAATAGACACAAAAGAGACGTACCGTGATTCAGTGGCAGCAGCTTGCTTGTTAATTTTGCCTCCTTTCATCGGATGGAGCAAAGCATGGTTGTCATGTCAAAAATGGTTATTATTACTTCCTTGGACTTTATGAAAACGTACAAACCCAAAAGCAGATCGTCCTATCAACCCCCCACCAGCTTATCGTATTGGACCCCATTGATAAGTCCTCTCCCTCTCTTACCTCACTCTCCTTTTGATCCTCTTTCTAAATCTCATCAACTTTAGTTCATTTTTAGGTTTAAAATATATTTTTATCTCGATTTTTATTAATACTTTTCATTTTTTTTTCATTTTAATATAATTCTTAGTTAATGTGATTTTTTCATTAAATTAGTGCTCACACGTTAAGATAACAACATGATAATATAACTTCACGTGATATTGAAGTGTAAATGATAAATAATACTGTGAATGTCACCTTAAATATTTAATGTGTTATTTTTATTTTCAATTAAAAACATACAAAAATCAAATTAAACTATTTTAATGGAAAACTCTGTATCTAAAAATCATTTCAGCTCCATCCAAATACGTACATCCCTTAATTTTCCATTAGGTTTTCAAATTTTATTCTTCAATTGCATTGCATGTGAAACTTTATGCGTCAATTTTATATTTTATTAAAAAACATATAAAATGTTACCGTTGGTAATTATTCGCTGTGATCTTAACAAAAAAAATTTACAATTAACATGAAGATTTGCGTTGGTAATAATGGAGTAAGATTTTGCTCAAGGAACAGTAATTAACGATGATAATGGTATGGGAAAAGAAGAGAATTAGGAGAGTTAAAACTAAAACACGTGGCTTGATCTGGCAGTATATAAGCAGAGTTACTCTATTTTTTCGTCACAGCTGGCTCTGCTTCCTATTCATTATTCATTCATTGCACTTTCTCTGTGTTGCGCGGTTTGTTTTTTTGTTTCAGATCACGTTGCTGTTGCAGTGGAAGAAGAAGAAGAATAAGAAGGAAGTGGAAGAATAAGAAGAAGAAGAGGAGGGTGAATTGCTGTATGTCAGTGTACTGTGCTGAGACCTATTGGGGTGGCGGAATCGGTGAGATAGCGAATCCTCTGCAATGGCCACAGCTTCGCAAAAGGCGACGCCACCACTACCGCCGCCGCCGTCCTCTTCTTGCTGTCCCGCCGCCGACTCCGCCGCCATTCCCCGTTCCGCCGCCCCGCCGCAAGAGTGGAACGCCGCCACCGACGTCCCTCTCATTCGTCCCGTCGATTCCTCCACCAATGCCTCTGCTGCCAAGGGTACCTAACATAACACCTTTTCACTTCTGTTTCTCTCTCTTTTACGTCACATCAAATCTAATACCTTAATTTCATAAAAAAATTAAAATACAAAAAAGGGTTTAATTACTTATTTGCAGCAATAGAATAATCCTTAAGCTCCTCTCTCTTTGCCTAGAGATCATTCATGTTATTCTCTACGTATATATTTTTGAACACATTTAACAGACTAAAATGTAGAATTGTGCTGTTAAGGTATGGAGAACCATGAGTAGTTAAAAACGATATGGCTGATTTCATGCTGCTATGTATGTGTGCGTATGATGATGGTATGTCAAATGATATGTGGCTAATGATTGTGTGCTTGCGTGTATTTATCGTCGTATGCTTTTATTCATGGAAATGATAACCACTCTCTAGTTGGGAACACGAAACTCAAGTGAGATCGGGATAACATGAATGCTTCTCATCTGTTTCGGTTTTTGGGATTTTAGTTTTTCAGAACTTAATCAATTTTGAATGAGGTATTGATTGCTGAGTGGTGGCAACTTGTTTAGAACTAACAAGTAAGAAGGAAATCAAACAAGTACTCTTACTTTTCAACATTTTTTTGAAAGTTCTTGAATATATGTTCTGATTGCTTTCGCATTTTTTTTAATGTTAGCTAAACTATGTTACTATTTTTGTTGTAATGTTGCATAGGAGTCACTGCAATGCCAAGGCCCCAGTCCAGCCACCCTTTGGACCCTTTAACTTCTGCTGAAATATCAGTGGCCGTGGCAACTGTGAGGGCCGCTGGAGCTACTCCTGAGGTTGTCAACTACAATATGATTTTTTGTTTGTATTTTTATTTTTATTCTTTGTTTAAATGGAAGTTGGATGGTGTTGGCAACAATTAAATGAGTTCAAGTAGTGATTACTTATGATGTTTCATCTCCTTCCCGATTGTATTATATCTTACAGCTTAGAGATAGTATGCGCTTCATTGAAGTAGTTTTACTGGAGCCCGATAAAAATGTTGTTGCACTGGCAGATGCATATTTCTTTCCGCCTTTCCAACCATCATTACTTCCCAGAACTAGAGGAGGACCTCTAATTCCAGCCAAACTCCCTCCAAGATGTGCTAGACTTGTTGTTTACAATAAGAAATCTAACGAGACTAGTATATGGATTGTTGAGTTGTCACAAGTACATGCCGTAACTCGAGGTGGTCATCACCGAGGAAAAGTAATTTCATCACATGTTGTTCCTGATGTTCAGCCTCCAATGGTATGTTGGTCTTTACCTTATGACTTCTGATTCCTTTTCTAACCATCGTGTAGTACTTTATTGTTTTTAAATAATTTTACCCCTAATGATGATGGTTTAGATTTTGGCAGACATTTTTGGAACCGGTCACTGAATGTATTGATAAATTTCTCTATAGCTGGTTGGCTTGCTTTTACTTATGAATGAGACTATGACAGTTTCCTTTATGAAGAGTGAATAACAAACCTGATTAAAAAATTAAATTTAACCAGAACACTTTTTTTAGTATTTCTACATCTTTGTCACACTATTTTTTTGGGCTGTCTGTATTGATCACAAAAAGAATTTAATCTAAAGTTTTTTCAATCTATGCTTTCTGTACTTATATCTTTCACGTATTGATTTTCTCAACCCTACAAACAACAAATTAAATGGTCAAAACTGCATGTCACCCAGTTGCCATGAGTGGGAAATAAAGTGATTGATTTAGTGTATTGGTAAAGTTTAAATCTGAAATTGGATGTCCAAGCTTTGTTATTCAAGATAATTAGAAGTGTAAAGTTTTGAAAAGCTGTGAAGTGATTTATATCTTCGCATATGTCCAAATTTGTCAAGCTGATGCAGTTCTAATATTCTACAAACCTCAATTCCATAAAATTCTCTCTATATTCAGGATGCTGAGGAATATGCAGAATGTGAGGCTATAGTCAAAAGTTTTCCCCCATTTATAGAGGCTATGAAGAAAAGGGGTATTGAAGACATGGACCTTGTAATGGTCGATCCCTGGTAATTGTAGTTGGATATTCATTGTTGAGGGATCTCTTATCTGGAGATATTATTATTCTTTCCCTTTACATTACTTGTATTGAAACTTTTGTTCTGCATAACCTTGTCGTAGGTGTGTTGGTTATTATAGTGAAGCAGATGCTCCTGGGAGAAGACTTGCTAAACCCCTCATATTTTGTCAATCTGAGAGTGACTGCCCCATGGAAAATGGCTATGCCCGCCCAGTTGAGGGTATCTATGTTCTTGTTGATATGCAAAACATGGTGGTGATAGAGTTTGAAGATCGTAAACTTGTTCCCCTTCCACCAGTTGATCCCTTGAGGAATTATACTCCGGGTGAAACCAGAGGTGGCTCTGATAGAAGTGATGTAAAACCGTTGCAAATTATTCAGCCTGAAGGTCCAAGCTTCCGTGTCAATGGTTATTTTGTTGAATGGCAGAAGGTAGATGTTATGTTACTTTTTATGAATTTGTAACTGGAAATGTCAAAAGAGCTGACTCATTCAAACTATAATTTGAAACTTGATATATATAACTTGCCTTTGTTGTTCCTGTGTTAACAGTGGAATTTTCGTATTGGATTCACACCCAAAGAAGGTTTGGTTATATATTCTGTTGCATATGTTGATGGTAGTCATGGGCGAAGGCCTGTTGCTCATAGGCTGAGTTTTGTGGAGATGGTTGTTCCGTATGGAGATCCCAACGACCCACATTATCGGAAAAATGCTTTTGATGCTGGGGAAGATGGCTTGGGAAAAAATGCACATTCCCTCAAGAAGGTTTTTAGATATTTGTCCTCTTGTTTCTTCTAATCTGACATTGTACTCTCCGTGAATGGACTCCTTATAGTCTGAGCTCAATGTTTGTTTGTTACAGGGATGTGATTGTTTGGGCTACATCAAGTATTTTGATGCTCACTTCACTAATTTCACTGGTGGGGTGGAAACAATAGAAAACTGTGTATGTTTACATGAAGAGGATCACGGAATTCTCTGGAAGCATCAAGACTGGAGAACTGGCTTAGCAGAAGTCCGAAGATCTAGGAGACTTACTGTATCTTTCATGTGTACTGTGGCTAACTATGAGTATGGATTTTTTTGGCACTTTTATCAGGCAAGTGGGTTTCATATCCTTTTAAAATAAATATGCTTACTTCAATGCCATTTTAAATTAATCTCAATTTAATAATTGTTAAATTCACAAGCATCAGTATCTGATCACCCTTTGAATTATTGAAAGACTCCTCATCTGTTTATCCTTTTAGAGTATTTTTGGTTGAAGGAACTCTCAGCTTTAAACATCTTTTATGTGGTTTACTTGTTCATGTATTATTTTTATATTGTCGTCGTATGATATTTAACTCTGGAAAATGGTGGTGTGTGTTCTTTCAGGATGGAAGGATTGAAGCTGAAGTCAAGCTTACTGGAATTCTTAGCCTAGGGGCCTTGCTGCCTGGAGAGTTTAGAAAATATGGAACCATGATTGCACCTGGTCTATATGCACCAGTTCATCAACACTTTTTTGTTGCTCGTATGGACATGTCTGTTGATTCTAAACCAGGTGAAGCCTTGAATCAGGTAATTTGCTTTTAGTTACTAAATTTTACCTTACGAGGTTACCGAACTAAAAAAATAACCGTAACCAGTCCAAAAAATTGATAACCAATAAAAGTCGAAAATTTTGAATTCAGAACTGATAAAAGGCAAACTGAACAAAAATCAATTATTTAAATATTACTATATTAATTATTATTTCAATTATATACTAGAGAATACGTATGTGAGACGAAAACTTAATGTACCTAACCTGGTTCATACTTTATAAATATGTAATAGCGGAGTAAAATAATGTTTAATACATGAATGAGGTGGAGGAAGAGTTTACTTGATGGTGTGAATGTTACATTATCAGTTTTGAGGGAGAAAGTGTTAGAGCAAAAAAAAAAAGAGAAATTATTAGAAGAACAATCCATATACTAGGATTGATGTTTGATGTTTATGTTTTAAATTTCTTGCAATATTGTATAGACGTGTACAGCAGATTATTAGGCTTATGACATGTAATTCTAGGGATTATGTAGTATTTATGCCACAATGTACAGATACAACATAAACACATTTGTGTTTTGTTTTTTCCTTGGTTGTAAGACACTCCTTGTGCCTTTGTATTTGTTTTATTCTAGTTCTTTTGTCAATACAAGAAGATAAAAAGCTGTTAATATATGTAAACAAATTGTTTAATACTATACATAAAAACAAATATTTAATTATAGTGGACTAAAGAATAAAATTGTTCATCATGATATAAGATTAAGCCATTGTGTAAAAAAGATAAGACTAAATACATATACTACATTATATAATAAAGCCGCAAAACCGATCTAAATCAAATTAAAAAATTTATTTGGTTTGGTTCGTTCTTCTTATTTTATGTTCAAAACAAACCGAACAAAACCGCATAATTATGTTCAGTTTGAATGTAATTTCAAGCAAAAGCCGAATTACGAATCTCCCTAACTAGGTTATGCTTTATCATTTTCTGTCTCTGTTAATAAACATTAATTTATAATAGAATTAACTTCTATTTTATCCCTTGTACTTTGTTGGAATATTTTTAAGAAAATCAGAATTTGCTTGATGAAGGACAAATGAATATTTGATCATATTATTTGAAACTTAAACATTACAATTTAAAAAATTTAAGAATAACTTTAGATGACTCTAAAAATAAGCCATGAAAATAGATGTAACAAATAAACTAAAATCGACTCCCTAAAACTCGGAAAGCAATAACAATAAAAAGAACAAATTCTGAATGTAGACATGTTTAAGTTCTGAAGCATTTCACTAACATTCCCCTTGCCTTAGGATCTGCAAACACCAATTTGTTGTCTTAGATGCTCAAACCTACTGACTGGAAGTGTTTTTTTTTTTTTTTTGCTTTCCAAATAAACAAGCCTTTCATGTTGGTGTGTGATCATCAAGTTCTGGAAGATCAGCTGCCATTTTCTTGGGTCTGTCCTTGATCCTTAGTCCTTGCTTTCCCGTGTTGGATTTTTCCTGGACTAGATTATAAAGGTTTTCTTGATTCTCTTCATGAAAAGCATATCTTTCTTTCAGGGAATATTGCGAGACAAACTTCCCCCTCTCTCTTCCCTTGTATCTTCCCTGAGGCCTGTAGTTTTGGAGACAAAATCATTATTTTCAACAGGAACATTAGCCTTGGTTTCCACCTTAGGTGTGTTTTCCTTGGCTGGAAAAGGAGCTTGATCCTCCTCCAATGGATTTAGAGCAAAACTTTTCCCTTTCATCTCTACTCAAGCAAAAATTATCTTCAAAAGCAACTTTGAAACCTCTTTAATTTTGTTGAATTTGGGGTACAAAAAACACATCAGAAATGAACTTTGTACCTGGGTAGCTTGTTATTTCAACAGTTCCCTTACCTTTGACTGAAATATAATCACCATTCCCCATCCGAACTTTGGTGATATTGGTTGGCTTTAAATCTTTGAAAAGTTCTTTGTCATTATTCATATGATTTGTGCAGCCACTATCAATCAACCAACTCTCACTCTCTCCGTTGCTTGCAAAACATGTGACAACAAATAGATGATCTTCCTCCTCCTCCTGGGTAACAATCTTAGCTTCTTCCTCTTGCTGAGTATTTTTGCTCATACATATGATTGCTTCATGTGCCATATGATTGCACTTGATGCATTTAGCATCAGGTCTCTTCCAACATCTGGAAGGTCATCCATTTTTCCACAATGCTGTTAAGGTGGGTAGCTTTTCTTTTCACCCTTTTGTTTTTTGTAATTATTTGCATTGCTCTCCCTGCTAACAAAATAATTAATGTAATTTTTTTTCTTGTTGGTTCTTGGTTAAAAGAGCACCTTCAATAATATGATCATCTCTTATCAGTCTAAGCTGCTCTTAGGCCTAGAAGGCACGTATCACTTTTACAAAATTAATTTTAGAAAAAATCTGTGTTTTTCAACGAAGCAATAGATGCTTCGAACCGTTACCAGAATTTTCTCAACAATTCTTAAATTTGCAAAATCACTAGGTTATGCTTTATCATTTTCTGTATGTCAATAAACATTAATTTATAATAGAATTAACTTCTATTTAATCCTTTGTACTTGTTAAGTGGTAGATGAATCAATTTAAGTGGTCATTACATACCTATTTTGATTAAAACATGAATAAAGTGGTCATTACGATAGTCCTGGTCTCAGTGAGTTCTCATCCTGTAGAAATATCTGAAGACCTTTAAAGCATATTTTCTCCAAGAATGTTTCATCTTAAAGGATTACTGATTATAATTTTAGAGTGAACTCGTCAACATTTATAAACAACACTCATATTAAAGTGCACCAGTTTTTCACCATAGTTTATGAAAACTTCCTAATTCTTTGTTTCATCCCAGCCCGAAATTACAAGTTTGTGACATCCCTCGTCCGTTCCTTAGGTATCCAGAAGCCAATTTTATTGTTATTTTAACGCGGAAATAACAGAATTGGATACTTTCGTGATTTATTTGTAATTTTACTTGTGAACAGCTTTCTCTTACTCCAATAAACAATGTATCAAATTCTTTTCTATGTACAACTCTTACTCTCTCAAGATGTTTGGTAGGTTGTGGAGGTTAATATGAAAATTGAGGAACCAGGTGAGAATAATGTTCATAACAATGCTTTCTATGCTGAAGAGACTTTGCTCAGATCTGAACTGGAAGCCATGCGAGATTGTAATTCTTTGACCGCTCGACATTGGATTGTAAGTCTTCTGTGGGTTTTATAGCCAACTTCTGATTATTGGTGTTAAACTGTTGGTAATTTGATAGGTTTCTTCAGGAATTTGATTTCTCCACATTGGTAATTTTGTATTTTGTCAAACTGTTGAATACTTGTTTGTTTACAATGATGAGAAATTTCTGTTACACATAGCCTATACAAATAGGTGTCTTTTGTACCTAGTACTGAAAATGTTTACTTTCATTTAAAAGCAGGTTTTTGTATGTTATATTAGAACATGGTTCTAACTGTTTTTGACTTTTGGGTTAATTCTTTGATCGAGACCTGATAATATTTTAATAATTCTTCAGGTAAGGAACACCAGAACATGCAATAGAACTGGCCAGTTGACGGGATACAAGCTGGTACCTGGTTCAAACTGCTTACCATTGGCAGGTTCGGAAGCCAAGTTTTTAAGAAGAGCTGCTTTCTTGAAGCATAATTTTTGGGTAACAACATATTCACGTAATGAGATGTTTCCTGGAGGAGAGTTTCCAAATCAAAATCCGCGTGTTGGTGAAGGACTAGCAACATGGGTTAAGCAGAACCGATCTTTGGAAGAAACTAATATAGTTCTTTGGTAACCTTTCCCCCTTTTCTCCACACACTCCTACTGGACTAAGTGAAAGTATTCAGTTTAACAAAATTTGTAATGCTAAATCAGTAAAAGTGTGTAACTGCATCAAGTAATAACCTGTTCAGTTCTTTATTTATTGTTTTATTAAAACGTCAAAAATAAGTTTCTTCATATTCTTTTTTCCCATTTACTTGAACATTCCACCGTCGACTTGTCAAATTTTCTCCCCTTCAGACTAACTGTTATTTTCAGGTATGTATTTGGAATCACACATGTTCCCCGTTTAGAAGACTGGCCGGTTATGCCAGTAGAGCACATTGGTTTTATGCTCACGGTAATTACTTGATTCAGTTGGTTATGTATATTGACTTCTGCGAGAACTTGAGTAGTTGGTTGTTTGCCTATCATTTTAGGTTACTTTATGTGATGGTTTGTTGATCCTGTTTTGATGTTTTTTTTTTGTTTTGTACTTTCTAATGTTAGTGCTTGAATCCGAAGAACTTTGAACGGCACTGTAATATCAGTAAATTTTTATTTGGTATCATTGTTGTGTTAAATGCTCACTGGACCACATCTTTTCCATCAAATGACTACTGATTTTAAGACCATCAATGCGTTTTTTATTGTCTATGGTTTATTTGAGTGTTGATCTTATTAGTTTGTTCATACTACATATTTTAATTGCGTCTAGAAGTTTTCCATCAGTCTGACCTACAAAGCTCCCTTTTTTGCAGCCTCATGGATTCTTCAATTGTTCCCCTGCAGTAGACGTCCCACCTAATGCATGCGAAATGGATTCTAAAGATAATGACATTAAGGATAATGGTTCTTCGAAGCCAATTCCGAGTGGGTTGACGGCGAAGCTTTAGGAACTTGTCCCACCAAAATTTATGGCTATTGGCTGCTGGTAAGAGAAACTCAAGTACTATTTTTCCATCCCCTGAAATATGAAGTTGAGCACATTATATTTTTTAATCTAGAATATTGATTAAGCTATGGACTAAAATCGTGATCTCGTTTATTTTGGAAAACTTGTGTAGAAGGCTTGTTGGTAATATTCCTTTGATTTTCTTTGTACTTGAGAATCTAATTCCAAATTTGACTTTAGATGCTGGTAATGAAACAGTGAATCTGACGTTATTATTTGGTTCAAAATAAATGGTTCGATCCTGGGATTTGATATCAGGATTCAAGGTATCTCTATAGTTGTATGGTGATTGCGTGTTCTTGTTCCCTTTTCACCAGGAGTTCAAATTTACGATTCTTTTATGCATTAGAAATGTAGAGGACCCTCTTGCCTCGTATGTTTTAACTGAAAAATTATTGTGGAAGTGTAACTAACTCATTTCTATCTGCTATCTGATAGTAAAATAAGTATGATATTATTATTTGTAGAATAGCATTCTCTTTTATATATAATACTGACTGACAATAGTGAATGTAATGTGATTGTATGTGATTGCTTGCATTTCGCCTTGTAAGTTACATTTATCATTCTAGTTTATATGCCGTAAAAATCTTGTCATCGAATATCTTTCAATGTGAATTTATTTTCTTTTCGTAATCAATAAATTCCATCTTAAATCTCGTTGCCATCACTTGTATGGATACTAAACTTAGTAACTCACTTTCAAATAATTTTAAAAAGTAAAACTCATGAAATAATTTTGAATCAGTATTCGAATATGATTTATTCTGAACTCAAATTGACATCACAATACAATAGCTTGAATCGTAGATTACATAGTTTAAAGCCACAAGACCGCTCAGTATTGGAGTACTATATATTTTTTAAAAGTAATTTCATTAATATTTTGTTAAAATAGATTAAACTGATATGATATTATTATTATTATTATTAAAATCAGCTTATATTGTCTTTGTAATTTCACTCATTTATATTCAAATCTGGGCTATAACAATATTTCTTTACCCACTAACATTACTTTAAATCTTCTTTACCTTTTATATCAATAATTAACTATATGAAAGTAAATTTATGTACAATTCAAATGCAATTATCTTAAGGTTTAGTTCACGTAAAATCTTATTTGAATAAAACCACTAAATGCGACATTAAAGGTTTGATAATCCGAAACAGTTAATGCAACACTTATCATAGATTATAAGTAAACTCATTCCAAAAGAAAGAACAATTCATGTTACAAAAGAAGATTTGTTATCCTATGACTCAGGTCTTGGGTTCTATTACATCATGCGGTACATCCATTCCTATATCATCCACTGCTCACACCAATGAATGATGATCGTCACAAAAGAAGAAATACACAAACAATGCAAATAAAGCGAGGGTAAATTAAAGATAACTTTAAACAAACATAATTTAACTTCATACATAAAATGTCCACATAGTAAGATATCACACCTAAGTTAGCCTTTCATCATTCCAAAATCACAAGGCAAAGACAAGCTAGACTCGATTCTCCGAATTTATGCATTGACTTGGACATAAGAAGCCTTGCACTTGTCATAAATCCTATTAGTGGATTATAGTAAAGGCTCTGGCTCCACCTGGTCTAAGAAATCGATAAAATTTCTATAGATAAGGTAAGTTAACTTATGGCATCAACGAAGGATCTCACCCCTAATCCCATCATAAAAACCTCATTTAACTCTCATCACCCACGCTACTAGACTCTCTCTCTCTAACTTAGTTAATTAACCCGACTTATGCACATTTGCCAACTCTATAATTAGAAAAGACATAAATTACTTTATATTTATTAATTAAAAAACTAATGGATTTTTTTTTTAATTTCTTTATCCTTTCCTTTTTGTTTTTTTCCCATTTACGTTCATACCAAAAATGGGAAGGTAAGATAATACCGAGTAGAATGAATGTATCTTTTGCCATCAACGTGTTCCCCGTTGGCACTTTCGTACATCGCATTTATATATATATATATATATATGTATATATATATATATATATATATATATATATATATGTATATATATATATATATGTATATATATATATATATGGATATATATATATATATATATATATATATATATATATATATATATATATATATATATATATATATATATATATATATATATTCTACAATCTGTACATCATCCAAATGGTTCATATGATTTATATGAATCACAAATAAATTTGCACATTCTCACACAAGTATATCAAGATACAAAATGGCGACTTGACAACATCAGTACAACTGTTTGAGATTTTATAAATAAAATTGAAGCTTCCTCAAAACTTCTAAAAATTATGTTCTTATATTCAAATTAAATATAATTGACTAAAAAATGATGCAAAAAGAACCAACCCAAACTATAGGAACCTTACAAGAAAAACTTCTTTAACTACAGACCTTCAATTAAAGATCCCTTCAGTCAAAACAAAGAATCACATGTCTAGGATCTACTATAGAAATTTAGCTCATTTCGACGGTTAACAAAGCAAGAATTGCAATTTTCCCAAGATGACTCGGATTTGGAAAACTCAACTCGCCCAACGAGATTTCCTCTTTGTCAAAGTTAGTTTTGGCACTCGCCCAACGAGATATAGGGCTCGCCTAGCAAGTTTGCATAACACATAAGTTGAAAATCCTAAAATTTTAAGAGTGCCAACCCAACCAACAACCATCTCATGCCTCAAACAAGCCATAAAACACACAAACCATGTTGTATTTGTTTCAGCAGAATATCACCATTATAAGCTTATACCTCAAACCCAAATTGAAAACAAAAGACAACATACACACTTCAATAATGCATTCCACCAAGCTCCCAATTTCAAGACGCACATATTGTCCATTTTAGTTCCTTCATCTCCTAACAACAATCAAATAGACCAAAACAGTCCTAATTTCACAACTTCACATAAAACAGAACAACCCAATCAATTATATTTAACACATTTGGACAACTTTAACATTCCAACACTTATTTCACAACACCAATTATTTGTTCTATGTGAAAAATCACATGTTTATACACACAACAACATTCAAAACAAAAATAACATGCAAGTAGTTAGGTTTTAGCTTCCCTTACCTTGAATGCTACTATTAAGTTCATAATCCCTTCTTCACGGATTTCATGAAATCATATCCAAAAATGTAAATTCACCCTTTGAATCATCAGAATTTAAGAACAAGGTTGGAGTGAAGTTGGTTTACATGCAACCCATCAAATCCAAGAAACAAAAATTACAACTTTTATTTCTAACAAACAAGAGAAAACTTACTCTAGGCACAACTTTGATTGGATGGATTCGAAGAACTCTACGTATTGACTCCAAGGATGACCTCTGTGTAAGAAGGAGATAAGGTACAAGAGAAGAACTTGGGAAGAGGATACTGAGAAATGTGAAATGCTTTTTCTAAGAAAGAAAGAACATATGATAAGGGTGAGGGTGAGTGTGAGTGTGTGTGTGTGTGTGAGAGAGAGAGAGAGAGTTTGGTACTATACCATAGTGGCCAGACAGGCCGCCAACCCAAAGGATCGTAAGTAGTAGAGAACCATAAATAGCAGAGTCGAGTACATAGTAGAATAACAAATGATAGGCACTAAAAAACAAGACGATCAAATATATACCTCCTAGACGACAAAGGATCAATTTGCTAGCTATTAGTTTTGAAATGGTTGAAAAGCCAAGAAGGTGGGGGTTTGAATTGGCTAGTTAAAAATTTAGGCTATCTTGGTAAGCTAAAAACCACCTTTAAATTAGATCACCAAGTTAGGATGCAAAAGGTGATGGACAATATACTTTCAGTCCATCAAAAACAGAGTTAACAGATTGATTTTACTAAACAGATTCTGTTCTGGTATAATCAATCGATTGAAACAGGAAAACAATTGACTAAAATATTGGGAAAAATGCAAAAATACAAATTCGAGTTTTAAACCAAGAACAATGCATAAGAATGATCAAGACCAGTTCTAAATGATTATGCAAACATGCTCAATACTGTAGATGTCATGAAAACATGTAAGAACATGAAAAATATTATTAAAGCATAAGTTCTTTAAACTTTAAAATGAAAATGCAAGAGAGAAAGGTTAGAGAAGAGAGGAGACCATTAGATTTTTATACTGGTTCACTTAAACCTGAGCTACATTTAGTTTGTCAAGGCAACCTGAGCTTGACTTTGCACTATTTCAAAAGATTTACAAAGTATCCACCCTTACACTTTCAAAATATGCAAAAACACTACAAAAGACTCTTGAATCACATAAGAATCACACTAGCACAACAAAAACCCTCTTGCAGACCTGGAAAACCACCAGGCACACACACAAAGCTTGAGAAAGATCAAACCTCAGTGGTAGCACAACCCAGCCTACCACAAACCAATTTCTCCAAGCTTCAAACCAAGCCAAAAGCTCCAAGAATTAATCCAAGATCAATCTTCAATTGTTGCAAACTGTATGATCACGAACGAGAGAGTTTTCACAAGTTTTCAGAACAAATCTGCGCTCTAAAATGATCAACATGCCTCTCTTTTGAAAATCACAGCTTTTATAGTCAAACTGTTACGAAATTTAACAGGTTGATTTTCAAATCAATCAGTTGATTTCACTTGACTTAAGTGAAATTAGTCAATTAAAAACTAAATCAATTGATTGAATTTGTTACAGTTTAAGACTACTGCAACCAACCTTTTAACCTGTTAAAAAACCATTCAACAGATTAAAAGAGACATTTTAACCTATTGAAAAACCATTCAACAGATTAAAAAACACATCTAAGACCAAATACATCTAATTAATGTTATAAGGTCTACAATATGAATTACAAACTTCAAATACACTTTCTTAATGATGTAACTATGTGGAGAGCACACATTCTAGCCTTGATCAACATGGATATCATTAAATCTCCTTTCCTTCATCAATGTAGGCTTCATTCCAATGGTAATGGCTTCAAGATAGTTCAAAAGAGCTTCATTAAATCTTCATCAAATCTTCAAGAAGCATACCACCTTGGCCTTCATTAAATTCTCATGTCAACACTACACTAGCTATATCACGTATACCCAATGTCGTCTATATAGAGGAAAAACCAGTCAACTATCTTACACCATCAGTTAAAGAAGAAATACGCATAACTAACCAAACACATCTATGGATGACAAGTACGCAGGCAGGAAAATCTGATTATGTTGATATGTTAGTGAACCTACTCTAACTTAGGCAAAAACAAGGTAAGATCTAATGAAACATATTCAAAAAGTATTGGGCTTGCAATGCAGGCCCAATCAAGCCTAGTTAGGCCCAATAAACTTTGGTCAAAGGCAATTGAACCTAGTCAAAGCCCAACCCATAATTAACTAAGTAAGAACATCCCAAGTAATTAATCCTCTATAAATAAAGGTGGACCCAAGTAATTAAAGGTACATAATTCAGTAGCATTGTAATATGAGTTTTGACTTTAAGAGTTTTTGTTGACTTGATTGTCATAGCCGTTTCTACAAGTACACCCTATATGTCCCACAAAGTACTAAGTAACAAAGACCTAACAAACAAGACCTTGAAGTACCCATCCAAGGAGTTCAGAGATTATGGTAAGATAAGGTTTGAGTCTTATGATAGCTTGATATTGTCCATGCACACAAGTACTTTTTTTCCTTTTAAGGTTCTCACAATTTATACAAAAAAAAAAAAACATAAAACACTATTTTATCATATGTATTCCAAAGTAAATAAGTTTTACCTTAAATAATCATTACCTAGGTGTTTTGAGCTTGGTTCAGGTTTAAGGCTGAACTTATCTAAAACCAAAATAGGGGGAGTATGGGTAGAAGAAAACATGGTAGCAAGATACACAGAAATATTGAATTGCAAGATCATTAATTTGCCATTCACCTACTTGGGAATGAGTATAGGAGGTAACCTTAGGAACTATAACATGTGATGTGGGGTAGTGGAGAAGATTAGGGTTTAGGGTTTAGGGTTTAGGGTTTAGGGTTTAGTGGACCACTTGGGTACTTGGAGTGACATGCTACCATTAGTGGAGTTCACGTACAATAACAACTATCATTCCAACATTGGGATGGCGCCATATGAGGCTTTTATGGTAGGAGATGCAACACTCCTTTATGTTGGCAGCAGGATAGGGAGTCAGTGGTACTTGAACCAGAATATTTACAGCAGACTACTGAGAAAAAGAAGGCAATACAAGATTGAATGCGAGCAACTCAGAGTCGACAGAAATCATACGTGTAAGACCCGTGAAAATTAAATAATTAAATAAATAATTAATTAATAGATGCGGGTAGTGGAAGCCTTTAAGGCATTAATTATTGATTTATATGACGTGGAAAAGTACTAGCTCAAATGGTTGAGAGTACTTGATTGTGTGAGAGGACTTGCAAGTCCTATGTATGCCAATTGTGTGTTATTTAATTTATTATTTTTAATAATATGCTTGATCATGTTGAGTGATAATATAATTATAGAATTATATTAAATGTCATGAAACATGAATTGGTTGAATGCTTATGCATTGAATTGGCATTGGCATAGTCATGGGTTCGAACCTTGGTAATTCTAAATTAAACTTCCTTTTTGCTAAAATTAGTTTTGGCATGAAGGTGAAAGGGTGGAGAAAACCCTAGATGAATGAGCAGCCAAGGGAGGCTGGGAAAACAGTCCATAAGTGACTTTGAATGACAATTAAAATCAGTCTCAATGTCATTTTCGTTTTTCCTTCATTATTGTTAATTAAGACACCATTAAAAGACAAATTGTGAGAGAATAGAGGGGTTTGGAGGCTGGATTTTTGAGAGCATTGTAAGGTGCACGAAATTAAGGAAAAATAATGATCAGTAAGTGAATTAGAGGAGCTAAAATGAGGTGGTGCTAAGGAGACCATTGATGATCAAAGGGGGAGCTCTAGCATTTGCATTTTAAGTAAGGAAACCAGGTTAGGGGAGCTTTACACGTTAAGTTTATGTTTAATTCTGATTGGTATGATAATTTGAGTACCTTACACGATAACCTTATTTTAAATGTGATTGGCATGCTAAATATGGTAATTTCATGTGTTGACTATTTTAAGTCTGATTAGCATGCTAAGTATGGTATGATTATGTATGAATTGTATATTCCATTTTTAAAGTTTGCGGTTATGGAAAATTTCCAGAATTAGTCTGGTTGGTGGTGAACTTCCGCAAGACTATCTTTTTCTTGCTAAGCCATTTAGGGTTCCTGTAGAGGAACCACTTGCCAAAAATAGTGTAAAAATAGCCTGTTTGACCAACATTGACTGCCCTTGCCCAAAGTTGACTGGTTGACCAGTGTTGACTCTTTGATTGTCCAGTGAGAGGCTACCACGTGTCAGAGCAGTCTCTCCCAAATCAGTTTTCCCTTCCGGAATTAGGGTTTGGCTGCTAGGATGGTTGTCGACAGGTGCGTTTCGCAGATTTGTCGGTGGCCATGGTTTCTCCGATGGAGGACATGATCGGATGGAGCTTGCTGTTGTTGCAGTGATGGTGAAGAACTACTGCTGTTGTAGGAGCGTGCTCGTGAGGACTTAACATTTTCTCCTGCCAAAAGAGTCACCACGATGGAGAAGACGCAGCTGCAGGTTCACGGTGACACGGTAGTTGCAGATTCGAACTGCCCTCAGCGTGAAGAAGTGTAGGTGATGCAGCGTTAGAGGTGCTGCTCTCTTTCTTCTTCTTCGATCTGGTGCACAGTGTGGGTGCTTGCACGTTGAGGCCGCAAAGATGGTTGCACGTTGGTGCATTTTCCGACTAGGGGGCCCATGGACGAGACGCACCTTGATGGCGGCGCGGGAGTGGCATGTTTGAGCTCATGGAGCGCGACGGTGGCGACGTCCCGACGTAAGCGTGACGATGGTGATTGCATTTTCTGCGTGGAGTATAGCAGATCTGCGCGAAAGGATGTTGTTTCAGATGAGAGAACGGTGGTGGTGGTTGCGGGACGCATGGAGAAGACGAAGACGTCGCGGACTGTAAGACCCGTAGAATTTAATTAATTAATTAAATAATTAATTAATAAATACGGGAGGGGAAATAATTATGACATTAAATTATGGTTGGTATGACGTGGAAAAATATTAGCTCAAGTGGTTGAGAGTACTTAAATTGTGTGAAAGGACTTGGGTTCGAGTCCTGTGTATGCTAACTTTTGTGTTATTGTTTTATTATTTAAATCTATGTAATTATGTTCTGGTATGATATGATGTCTGAATTGGATTTGTTAAGCATGAAACATGACTTGGTTGAATTGGTGGTGTAATT
>Ga0209589_1004087_pt1 | contig 25369 bp, 14 predicted proteins | sample CowpeawhiteBW_FD_187525 | JGI IMG/M metagenome (GOLD analysis project Ga0209589, IMG submission 187525) | Root nodule microbial communities of legume samples collected from California USA - Cow pea white BW (SPAdes) (version 2) | ecosystem: Host-associated > Plants > Roots > Nodule | place: USA...
TTTTCTTTATCGTAATTTTTTTCTCTTATAAAAATTAATTAATATTGAAGTTGTTAGAACACGGGTACGGGTATGGGTACGAGATTATACCCGTTACCCGGTGGGGATGGGGATGGGACAAAAGTTTGATACCCGTTGGGTTTGGGTATGGGGATGGGGATGAATTTTTTTTGTGGGGATGGGTATGGGATAGCGAAACCCGTCCCCGCCCCGCCCCGTTGCCATCCCTATCCACAACTACCAATATATATTCATTCCTAAATGATTAGGGAAGAGGTCGCATAAAATTCATTCCCCAACAATTAAATACCTCTACTTCTAAGATAGCTTGCAATGACATCTCATGTCTTCTAGATATGTTCCCAGTCCATTGACATTTATCATAACTCCATGCATATACATAAGCATCCTTAAATAGAGTAGGCTAATGGAATCTGGATTGTAGCACCTTAGGGTTGTCCTTTCACCGTTATAATGTCCTTCATATGGCAAATTATGATAATGCCATAAAATGCTCACAGCTTCTTGTGTAGTGACATATCTTCTAAGTAAGTTATCTGCTCCTATTTTAAATAAGAATGGATCATCCCATACGAACTGCTTGGCATCATGTAAAAACTTATTCTTTTGTTTCCACTTGAGTTGTTCTAGAAGAACTCCAACAACTTTAAAATTTTCCATATCAGCAAACCATGGTCTCTTTTGGATGAATATAAGGACTTCATCTGAAAAAGTTTCATGAATATCCCCCTCATTACAGGTTACTTCCTTATTAACTAACCAAGAAAGATGGTCAACTATCACATTCTCACTCTCTTTCTTATCTTTGATCTCCACATAAAATTCTTAAAAAGGTGTATCCATCAAATCAACCTTGACTTTGGATATGCTTTGGATTAAGGTAAATTACATATGTATGACATAATGTGATGATTTAAGATTTTATGAGAATGTGATGAATGAGCTAAGTGTGATATATTGTGGTTGCTAGTTTTCTTGTGATTGTTATCATTATCATTATATCATCACGCTCCTCGTACAAAAGAATGTGAACTAGAAGTTCAAAGGATAATTCTTTTACAAAATAAGTTAATGAATTACCAAATGTTTGTACTGACAAAAAAAGGGTAACTAAATCATATATATCAGCTGCTAATGCTCCAAACAAAATTGATATTAATTCATAACATGCCTGAAGAGTGGTGGTAGGCTTGTTGGTTCCAAAGAAAAAAAAGTCTCAAATGAGAAAAGGAGCTAAAATGCAAGATGACCTAATTGAAAAGGTGGAAATCCTAAAAGATTTGTTTGATATAATTAATGATTCGGTTCTAGAAGAATCTCAACCACCTGAAATTGAATGAGATCTCAATAAAGTATGTCATAAATAAGATAATATGAAACCAAAATGAAGCAACATTGGATGGGCATCTGTTTTATGGGTCAAGTGGAACTCGCCTTTTTCATGTGGCATATTTGTCGCATTACTTCAAAAATGTATCACTAACTGCTGGTGTAGTCTGATTAAATACACATATTTTATATATGTTAGAAATAACATATGAAAAACTATATATGCAAAGTTTTTTATTTTACTATATCTAATAATTAAATGATCATTCTGTTATCATTTTAACTATATGAGAATCCAGCGTGTGGATAGTTATATACTATTCAATCAAAATGAATGGATTTTAGTATTGGGTGGTTGCTCCATGGACTACCGTAACTTTGTGTAGAATCATACATTTCAACTGCTTCAATTTCCTTAAATTTGATTCAGTTTGTATTACTTGTAAGTACTTGTTTAGTAAAATCACTACAATAATATGAAAAAAAAACATTGTAAGGATATATTAATTTTTATCTTTGTAAAGTTAATAAAATATTAAATATAAATAAATTCCAAAAAAATACCTTCAAACTCCAGAGATGTAGCGATCATATTCGTTGAACAAAACCGTAAAATGTATAAATCCACATTGTTTTAAACGTTTTTACTGCTCCAAAGTTATAATTTAAATTATAACTTTGAATGAAATATAGTATAGTAATTTGGATCCTAAGCATAATCTCGATTTTAACTAGTGTGATCTTAGGTCAACACTTTCATTGGTTCTCTAGCCCAATCCTCTTTTATGGAGATAACCCGCATAATCTTCTTTCTTAAAACAAACTTTTTCCACCATTTACTAGTTGACCTTCTTAGCCAATTTAACTAACCTCCGCATGTTGAATGAGGATTTGATTTATGGGTCAAGTGAACCACTCCTTCTTCCTTCAACGTATTTATCGCATTTAAAAAAAATTATCTTTAACTGCTGGTGTAATCTGAGTAAGCACATATATTACATACGTCAGAACTAATATATGAAAAACTATATATGTAAACTTTTTGTTTTACTATATCTCACATTTAATTGATTATCTTGTTATCATTCTCACCATGTGAGAAACTAGTGTGGGGAAAGTCATATAATATTGGATCAGAATATATAGATTTGATTATGGGTGGTTGCTCATTGTATGAACATCACCTTGTATAAAATCATACATCTCAGCTCCTTTAATTTCCTTTATTTTGATTTAGTTTGTATAGCTTGTAAGTACTTGTTTAGTCATATCACCAAAATAATAGAAAAAAAAAACCATTGTAAGGATACATCAATTTTTTTTCTTTTTAAAGTTAAAATAGTAAATATAAATAAACTCAAATGACATACCTTGAGACGAGATGTAGCAATCATATTCGTTGTACAAATCCTAAATTCTTGGCTTACTTGACTAAATGAATTCAGTTTAAATTAAACATAAATTTAACTAAAAATGCATGTAATTAAACAAAATTTTCATTGTTATCTTGTCACAATATTTTATTCAATTAAAAATTAATATAATTAATATTAAAATTTATTTTCCAATTAAAATTTAATACAAAGTTGCAATATCACATCCCCACTCAATTAAAGAATTGCTTTAATAATATTATAACTTTGCGAACAACATTATCAATTTGCGTATATAATTATAATTTTAAATTATAATTTTGCATACAAAGGTATAACTTTAAATTATAACTTTGAACGAAATATAGTATACTAATTTTGAATCCTAAACATAATCTCGATTTTAAGTAGATATTAGGTGAAAACTTTCATTGGATTTTCGACCCAATCCTCTTAAATAGAGATAACCTGATAATCCTCTTTGTTAAAATAAATTTTTCCACCATTTACAAGTTGATCTTCTAAGCCAATCCAATTACCCTCCGCATGTTGAATGGGGATTTGATTTATGGGTCAAGTGGAACTCGCTTGTTTCCTCTAACATGTTTATCGCATTACTAAAAAATTTATCTTTAACTCCTGTTGTAATCTGAGTAAGCACATATATTATATACGATAGAACTAATATATGGAAAACTATATATGTAATGTTTTTGTTTTACTTGATTATCTTATTATCATTCTCACCGTGTAAGAAACCACCGTGAGGAAAGTTATATATTGGTCAATCAAAATATATGATTTGATCATGGGTGGTTGCTCGTTGTACGAACATCACCTCGTATAGAATCATACATTCCAACTCCTTTAATTTCCTTTATTTTTATTCGGTTTGTATAGTTTGTAAATACTTGTTTAGTAAGATCACCAGAATAATAGGAAAAAAAACATTGTAAGGATACATTAATTTTTTCCTTTTTAAACTTAAAATAGTAAATATAAATAAACTCAAACGACATACCTTGAGACTTCAGAGATCTAGTGATCATATTCTTTGTACAAAATCCTAAATTCTTAACCTAACCTACTTGATTAAATAAATTCAGTTTAAATTAAATATAAATCTAATTAAAAGTGAACGTAATTATAAAAAATTTTCATTAGTATCTCTTGTCACAATATTTTATTTAATTAAAAACTAATATAATTATTATTAAAATTTATTTTCTGATTAAAATTTAATACAAAGTTTCAATGTCACATTCTTACCCAACTAAAGAAGTGCTTTAATAATATTATATTTCTGCGAACAATATTATAATTATAATTATAATTTTGCGTACATGGTTATAATTTTAAATTATAATTTGCATACAAAGTTATAAGTTTAAATTATAAATTTGTATGCAATATTATAAAGTAATTTCAATCCTAAGCCTAATAGCAATTTCAAATAGAATGATCCGAGATGAAAATTTTCATTGTATTTCCGACCCAGTCCTCTTCAATGGAGATAACGTGAATAATCTTCTTTGTTAAAACAACCTGTTTTCCACCACTTAAAAGTTGACCTTCTCGGCCAATCCAGCTACCCTTCGCATGTTGAACGGGCATCTGTTTTATGGGTCAAGTGGACTCGTCTTTTTATGTGACATATTTATGGCATTATTTAAAAAAATTTATCATTAACTACTAGTGTAGTCTGAGTAACATATGAAAAACTATATATTCAAAGTATTTTTTTTAACTATATCTAATACTTAAATGCATCATGTTATCTCTCTCAATGTATGAGAAAGCAACGTGGATTTTAGTATTAGGTGGTTGCTCCATCGACGACTAGAATCGTACATTTTAGCTCCTTCAATAATAGCTTGTAGGTACTTGTTTAATAATACAATAATATTAAAAAAAAAAGCTTTGTAAGGATATATTAATTTTTATCTTTGTAAAATAAGTAAAATATTAAATATAAATAAATTCGAATGGCATACCTTCAAACTCCAGAGATGTAGCGATCATATTCATTGTACAAAATTGTAAAATCTATGAATCTACAATTTTTTAAACATTTTTACTACTACATAGTTATAATTTAAATTATAACTTTGAATGAAATATAGTATAATAATTTAGATCTTAAGACTAATCCCGATTTTAAGTAGTGTGATCTTAGGTGAAAACTTTCATTGGATCTCTAGCCCAATTCTCTTTTATGGACATAACCCCATAATCTTCTTTCTTAAAACAAACCTTTTCCACCATTTACAAGTTGACCTTCTCAGCCAATTCAACTAACCTCCACATGTTGAATGAGGATTTGATTTTGTTAGAAAATGATTACTGAAATAATACTAATAATAATTAAAATATGAAATAATATAATAATAATAATAATTAGAGCAATAATAATACTAAGACAATATATAAAACAATGAATATTAATCAAAGATCAACAATTATAATAATAATAAAAAAAAAAAGATAAAAGGTAAGGAGTAAAAATATCCTGGGTTGAGGCATGCATAACGCTATCCTCAGAGAGAAAACGCTCCTACTGAACAGGGCTAAACAAATACACAATCATATGTGTTTCTTATCATATGCGTTTCTCTCCCAAGATACAACAACCTGTCAGATCGATCGAGTGCAACGAAGGATCTCCGAACTGTTGAGAACATTACTTAATATCTTTTTTATTTAAATTAGTTTTTAGAAAAGATCTCAGTTTTAGAAATTTGTTATTATTTTAGATTAGGAGTGAGATATTCTAAATATTTTATACTTGATATTTGTTATATTTTGCTCTATATATAGAGTATATCAATAAAATACAAAAACATGTTCCTCTGTATAACATATCACATATATCTATCTCTCATATTATCAAAAGCCCTAAAAATCAATCTCAAACACATGACTACGCTATATTCAACTTATTCCCTGCAAGTAAATTGATGCTTGTTAAACTAGTAAACTAGAGGGTTAAAGTTATTCCAAAATTAGATTTACACATTTTATGATATGAAGTAACAAATATTAATAAAATATCCTGCTCATGATTGGTATTGACTGACCTATTATATATGTATGATATAGGTATAGTAAAAGTGTATTTATTAACTTTGTTAGGAAGAAATGATTCGTATCTATCAACATCAAGAAACATAAATATTAGTTTATTAAAAATTTAAATAAGGCAAATATCTATAGTGGAATTAGAAGCATTTAAAACATATTTTTAATTAAATAAATATAATATTATATATATATATATATATATATATATATATATATATATATATATATATATATTATAATATAATATAATATTGTAGAGTCATACTCATGCGTAGATTAAGCAAGAATAATGGAGTTATTAAGTAAAGTTTTCTTCATACTAATAAGCTTGGTCTAGTTTGGTTCTTTCCCTTGTCTGTTGGCCATCGCGTTAGTGTTCTCACTTGAAACAATTCTGCCTCTAATCTGTGTGGTTAGGATAATTCACTGATTCTTGGTCGACGCAAATTTCAGATTTTTCTTGTATTAAAAACCTGTTATGATAAACATAAGTATATCATAATATGGTATTTTTAATAGTTTACTATATATTTTAAATAATATTCAGAATAAAGTTAGAAGTCTAATAACACAAGTATGAAATTGATAGAATTCTGACTTTGGGCTAAATATATTGTTATTTTTTTCATATTATTTCTTAAATACCTTGTATTATTTATAGTTTATTGTATTATTTTTGTTTGGGTTAGTTGGGCTGTAGTCATAGTATTTACATCTCATTTGCAATAGAAAGATACATAGAGGTGCTACAAAATAAGAGATGTGAGAAACACGTAATTAACTGATTTATTTATTCTTTATTTGATAATTTTTTTGAATGTATGTTCTTAAGTATGGTTCATTTTTTAAGTTAAGTATGGTTCATTTAATGCTTTTTAGGGTAGTAGGCCTTTACAAGTGTTTGTATGACCCCTTCCTAAATCATGATTTTTTTTTGTTTGTTTTTTGTTTTGTAGTCATGGCAATAGATAAAATGTGGATTTATGAACCACGAAACACCATTGAATATTGCAATGGGTTAAATATCTTTTTGGATTTTGCATTTGAACATTCTAATGGTCGTGTCAGTACGTGTCCCTGTTTAAGGTGTGGCTTCAAAAAATGGCAAACTAGGAATGTAGTTCTGGATCACTTAACATGTAGAGCTTTCCCTGAAAACTACAAAACATGGTATTTGCATAATGAAGGACCAAGTGTAAGTGGGACTATGACGACTAGAAGTGCAGTTGTGGTTGAAGATTGTTTAGAATCTCAAAATTCAATGGAAGACATGTTGAATGATGCCTTCAGGTTTGTTAGTAATGATGTTAATGATTTTGATGAGACTATCGAAGATGATGGTGTGCAAACTAATACGATGCATGATGAAGGAAATTCAGATTTTCATGCGTTGTTGAAGGACAATAATCAACCATTATATGATGGTTGTACAAAGTATTCAAAGTTGTCATTCATGTTGAAGTTGTATCATATAAAGTGCATGTGTAGGATGAGTGAAAAAGAAATGACATTGATTCTAGAGTTGCTAAAGGACGCATTTGAACATGCTAAGTTTCCTAACACATTCTATGAGGCCAAAAATGTTATTAGCAAACTTGGTCTTAATTATGTCAAAATACCCGCTTGCCCAAAAGACTGTATGCTATATTAGGGTGAAGAGAATGCAGGCTTAGAAGAATGTAAACGGTGCAAGACTTCTAAATAGAAAGATAAAAATAAGAAGCAATATGCAAAGATATTGTGTTACTTTCCTTTAAAGTCGAGATTGCAAAGATTATTTATGTGTTCTAAGACAGTTGATTCTATGACATGGCATGCATCAGAAAAAACCCAAGATGGATTGATGAGGCACCCTAGAGATTCCGAGGCTTGGAAAACATTTGATCTATTGCATCCAGAATTTGTAAGTGATTCACGAAATGTACGAGTATGCTTAGCTAGTGATGGTTTCAATCCTTTCGGAAACATGAGTACTAATCATAATATATGCCCAGTGGTCCTCATTCCATACAATCGTCCTCCTTGGGAGTGTATGAAGCAAACCTCATTTATCCTCTCTATGATAATTTCGGGTAAACAAACGGCAGGGAATGACAATGATATCTACTTACAACCATTGATCAAAGAATTGAAGGAGTTATGGTTTGATGGAGTGCAAACATTTGACTATTCAAAAAGAGAAATGTTTACTCTAAGAGCGAGTTTAATGTGGACAATTAGTGACTTCCCTAGGCTTGGAAATTTATCTGGATGGAACACGCACACTGGAAATGGTTGCCCTACTTGTAACTTTTAAACAGACTCTTACTGCTGTACAGGGGCAAATTTTGTTTTATGGGACATCGTCGATTTTTAGAAAAAGATCATAGATTCAGATTCAATCGGTCTCTATTTAATGGAAGAACAGAACTAAGAGATGCACCAACAACTTTGACAGGGTCAGACATATTTAAACAAGTTGAGAGTTTGAATGTTACATTTGGAAAGCCATTAGAAATTTCAAATACAAGTAAGAGAGGTCGAGGAAACAATGAAGTTGTTGGAACAAAACAATGGAGAAAAAAAGTATATTGTTTGACCTTGACTTATTGGGAGACCAACTTGTTGCGCCATTGTCTAGATGTCATGCACATTGAAAAAAATGTTTGTGACAATGTTTTGTATACTTTCCTTAATGATCCAACAAAATCAAAAGATAATCTTAAATCCTGAAAGGTTCTAAAAGAAATGGGTATAAGGAAGGTACTTTGGCCAAATGATAAAGGGAGATTTCTGCCAACTTTGTTTTCATTGTCAAAAGCAAAGAAAAAAACATTTCTCCAAACATTGAAAAGTGTTAAAATGCCATATGGATACTCAAGTAACATTTCACGTTGTATTGATTTGAAAAATGGAAAGATTTTTTGCCTCAAAAGCCATGATTGTCATATTCTTATGGAACAATTACAACCTATTGCCATATGCAATATTTTACCAAACAATGTGATTATAGTGATAATAGAGTTATGTTCCTTTTTTCGACAATTATGTGGCAAAAGTTAAGTCAAACAGATCTCGATAAACTTCTAGATCGCATGATTCAAACTCTTTGTCACTTGGAAATGTTATTCCCTCCTACATTCTTTACAATCATGGTCCATTTAACTTGTCACCTAGCTGGTGAGACAAAACTTGGAGGTCCTATACACTATCGTTGGATGTATCCCGTTGAAAGGTAAATGTCTATGACACACCTTTCTGTTTTTGCTTAGTGTGCAGTTTTTTTTTTGTCCTAATTGGGATAATATTTTAGAGGTATTTGGGGCATTTAAAATCTTATGTTCGTAACAAAGCACAACCTAAAGGTTCAATTGTCGAAGGATATATAACTGAAGAGGTGCTAACCTTTTGCTCTTATTATATAGAAAGGATGGAAACAAGAATTAATAGACCTTCATGTGTGGATGATTATTCTAATGAAGAATTGTCTCAATTGAGTACCTTGTTTCCACCAATTGGTAGATTAGTAAGTGCTTCTTCAACTTTTCAACTATCAACCATGGAGAAAACTCAAGCACATCGATATGTGTTATTTAATTTCCCTGAAGTTAATCTGTATATTGAGTGAGTTTTCCACAAACATTGTTTGTAATAATATTTAAAATGTGTTTTATGGTATTATAGTAATATGTTGTCATATTATGTTAGGCAATTTAAAAATCATTTGCGAAGACGGTCTAGAGGGAGAAGAATTTCCAATACAGAGATAGAAAAGATTGTTAATAAGGACTTTATAAATTGGTTTCTTCTAAGGGTATGTAGAATATGTATTGTCAACATGCTAAGTTAAAGTTTTCAAAATATATTGACATAAATTCATTATTTTTTTAGCTTCAAAACCCAGATATTTCGAGTTCACTGTCTTTTGATCTAAAGTATCCAACTCAAGGTCCAACACCACATGCTAGAAGATTTACTGCCTTCAATCTGAATGGATTCAAATTTAGGACCGAAAGTCGAGAGCATGGAATGAAAACCCAAAATTGTGGAGTTTTCTAAACTTCTTCAACATCATGTGTTGCAAGTAGTACAAACAACAATATAGAAAATTAGAAGATATAATTGAGCTCAATTACTATGGTCATTTTCAAGTTACCTTGTTCAAATGTAAATGGGCTGACGCCACAAAAGTCAGGGGGTTTAAAAAGGATCCATGGGGTTTCACTTGTATTAATTTTTCACGATTAATTCATATTGGAGATCGTGAGGAGCATGATCCATACATTGAAGCTTCACAAGCCAAAATGGTATATTATGTCAATGATGAGATTAATAAGGATTGGACAATTGTTGTCCATTTGAAACCAAGAGACTTTTATGACATGGGAGAAGGACTTAATGATGTTTGTGAAGTTTAATCATGTCCACAACAAGACTTCAATCAATTTTTCAACGACTCTGAACAATTTGTATTGTTTAGGGACGATGCAGATGATGAATTATTAAGTGAGGACAATCATAATGATCAACTTAATGAAAATGATTCAATGTCAGAGTAATATTAATTATTGGGTATGATTCTAAATTATACAATTGATAGTACATGCTTAACTTATAACCTATTTACTTTTTTGTTGTTGCATTTTTATATGCAGGTATGCCTAGACCTAAAAGGATTAGAAACTTGCTTAAGTCAGTTCCTACAACCCCTGAAATTCAACACATTTCACATAGTTCAAAACATTATGTGGGAAACCATGTGGAAGTTCAATCTAGACAACCCAATACACAATTTGGACAGCCTAGACAGCAAATCACTCAACCTACACAACAAAGATCTGAAACTGTACAACCATCTTTTGAACCTGTACATACAAATTTTGAATATGCACATCTAAATCTGAACAACCAAGTCCTCAATCTGCCCCAAATTCAGATTCTGTTCATGCCACTTCTGAATCTGAACAACCAAGTTCTCAATCTTCCCCAAATTTAGATTATGTTCATGCCACTTCTAAATCTCAAACACAAAGAGTAGATCCAAAAAAACCAAGGCAGTCAAACCACTATTGGTTTGTAGAAGCTATAGGTAAATTTAATACTTTTTTTTAATTTTCATATATTAAGTTCTAATTAATGTATTTAAATTTTACAGATGAGCATGGAGTTAGTCAAAATCTGAAGATGAAGGTTAAAGATGCTCATAATTTTGCTAATGGACTACATGTGGTGGTAAATTATGATGATAAATATCAACCGATTGGTGAAGCATCTGGTTTACTTTCCGAAGTGTGTGGGCTGCTAGCAACAAATCATATATTGTTCCCTATAAGTTTTGAGAGATGGTCTGCAATGCCAGATAAATATAAGGATAATGTGTGGGAAAGTGCACTAAAGGTAATTGAACATTTATTAGACATCTATTATGTTTTTTCTTTTATTCAATACAAATCTGGACCAACATATTTGTGTTTTATATTTTATATTTTAAGACTCGATTTTGTTTCAAGATAAACAAAGACTTGGCAAAAAGAGATGTTATGTTTAAAATTGGGAAACTATGGAGGGAGTACAAATCCAAACTTTGGAATGAATTTTATGACCCACATATGAGTAGAAATGAGCTCATTAAGAATTGTCCAGAGAATGTTAGTATGGATCAATGGGCTGTTTTTGTTGATTATCGTCTTAAGCCTTCGACAGTGGTATATTTAGTATATTTAAATAAGCTTAATTTGAACTTTAAAAAAATCTAATCTCATTTTTTATTTATAGGAATTGTGTAATAGAAATAAATATATTAGGAAAAAACAAATTATTCCTCATACTGGTGATGTTATGTCTTTGTCAAGAAGAAGGGATCATTTGGTAATTTTTTACTTATTCAATTCTTAATAATGATATTCATATTTGTTATGCAATGATTTCTTTAGCTTATAATTTTTTTCTTGGAATACATAGAAAATAGAGACCGGTAGAAGTATTGGTAGAGCTGAAATGTGGAAGATAACTCATAAGAGAAAAAATGGCACATACGTGAATGACGAGGTTATGGAGATTGGGTTACTTTATTCAGTGAATTGAGTTATGCAATTTTTGTGTATAAGTTTATTGTGTCTTATATAGAAAAGGTGTTGTTTGGTTTGTTTTGAAAATTGGTTCACTACATATATATGGTTTTTCTGGTCGTTTGATTATTGGTTTGTTATGCTTGTTGTACTTCTGTTCATTGCACTATATATGGTTTGTTCTGTTGCTGAATTTTGTTCAATGCATTATATATGCTTTGTTCACTATTGGAATCTTGTTAACTGCACTATATAGGGTCTGTTGTGCTGCTGGAATTTTTTCACTACTTTATATATACTCTGTTTTTCCTGCTGAAATCTTAATCACTACATTCCACCACAATCAATTAATTTTTGGAATATTGTTCACTACTGGAATCTTGAATTTATTAGGCAACTACATTGGTGGTAGAATGGACCACTAGTTCTTAACGGTCTAGGTTGATCTCACAATTTCTTTTTTTTAAAACAGAGCTCTCAACATAATTATGTTGTAGTTGTAATGTCTCAAATCAATTAATGCTTAATGTTAACTTGTATAATATAGATCGAGATACACTTGTAGATCTGCATATTTATCAGAATTTTTAGAAATCATCATATTAAGTTGTTATTGCCTCGGTTTCTGAATAACCGAGGCATATATTGTTGAGGTAAAAAGCTAGTTCTTTATGCCTCGGTTATGAACCCGAGGCATATTAAGTTGTTACTGCCTCGGTTTCTGTCAAACCGGCCTATTGTGTATCAAAAATTAAAAAAAATTAAATATGTGTAAACCCTAATCCCTTCTACTCTCGCCGCTCTCGAGTCCCTCTTCCAATAAAAGCTCGAGCTCAACAAGGATGACGAGGCGTCAACCTAAGGCCCTTCAATTTGTGCAGACAGCAATAGATAAGAAATAGTAAAGGTTGGTGGATCCATTGTTGGAGCAGCAAGATGCAAGAAGAAGAAGTGGATCTAGTCCGCCGCCGCCCTCCTCCCTACATTCTCCACAGCACGTTCGTTCACTTGCTCTCCGACGCCATGATCAGTTTCCTCTGGATTCAGAGCTGTTGGATTGGCCATAACTCTGGCCACTACAACGTCATGCTCAATCGCCACCTCAACCGCGCTGCGCAGATCCTTTCCGCCAACATTCTCGCTGGAATCAGCAATGCTTGGTGGAAGTGGAACCACAATTCGCACCACCCGCGTGCAACAACCTCGACTTCGACCCAGATCTTCAACATCTAGCACCGGAAATGCCTCTTCGACAATGCAATAATGGTGCAATGGCAGTGCAACGACGGTGTAGGCAGAATGGGACGACGCACAGTGGTTGGATTCTCGAAGAAGAAGGGACGACGCTATGCAGTGGAATGGTTTGGGGTTTTTTAACCCTACGAAGCCTCACTTCATATTTCCTCTTTATTTATTTTTTTATTATTAGGAAGCTGATATGCCTCGGTTGGCAGCTTGACCGAAGCGTAAAGGCTTTACTGCCTCAATTCAATTAGAATCGAGGCATATTTAGTGAGGTAAATGAAAAAATATTAAAATACCGCAGAAAGTGACTGAAGCAGAAAGCGTATTATGCCGCGGTTGAAGAGTACCCGAGGCATAAAGCTATCTTATAATTTTCAAATTCAAAAACAGCGGGAATTGTAAAAATTTTGAAGCTATATGCCTCGATTAAAATCACAACCGAGGCATAAAAGTTTACTTTAATTTCAAAAATGCCACCGCATGTTTATATGCTTCGGTTGCTCGAAAACTGAGGCATATACTGCGATGTAAAAAGTCTAAAATGCACTAGTGTATATTTGGAAAAGAATATCCAGGTTGGGTTAGAGGTCTTTCTTTTGGAGCTTGTCCTACACTTGCTTTCAAGCAATGCCCAACTGCAAGATTAAGTGGAATCAACTTTGCTTCTTGTAGTGGAACTTCATCAAATATGGATGACAAGTTTGTAAAGATGGAAAGTGAGCTTGCAACTGTTAAGAATCAAATGAAGAAAATGAAAAAGTGCTTGCCTACGTTGCTTCTAGAGAAGATATTCATGAACCTCTTGCTACAATGGTTATTGCTTTGGTACATCCGTCTAGTAACGAGGTATTATAATTTACTTAAGAAAATTAATTAATTTTATTGTATTTCTATTTTAAAATTATTCAATTACTTATATTTCTTATTCATTGAATGCACATGATGTTCAAAGTGGTGCCCCATCTCCAAATGATGTAGTACGATCAAGTGGTGGAAGCGAAACAAATTAGGAATAGGTTTAAAAGTATAATTGTATTACGATTTCAAAATGACTTTTAGTATTGTCTATTTTATGTTTGGATCTTTTAAGTCTTCAGCACTTTGAAATTGTTTCACGATCAATGAAATTTCTTCTTTTGTTCATTTTTATTTGTATTTTAGCATATTTTCTTATAGAGTTTTATAATTTTTTTCATAATTTAACTTGTCATTATTAAAGAAAAAATATGTTGAATTATAAAATTATAAATATAGGTGGATAATAATAATAATAAAACATTATTGAAATATGAAAACATAAATATAAATGGATAATAATAATAATACAATATTACTGAATTATGAAATTATAAATATAGTGGATAATAATAAATAATAAAATATTTTATTAATTTTTTATAATAATTTATTATAGTGACATTTATAAATGTCGTAATATAATTTGAATTATGACATTTTCAAGTGTCGCTATTTTCATTCGATTTGTTTTCTAGGAAGTAAATAACATCATTTTTAATTGTCGTTATTTATCTCTTTAAAACGCCACTTCATACAACGTATAAAGTGACGTTTGCAGCGGCGTTTGACATGAAAATGCCATATTATATTTTGTGGCGGCAGGAATTATGACATTTTTGAAAAGCGTTGTTCGCGTAAATAACGACGTTTGAAAATGTCGTAATATACAAAAATAAACGCCACAACTTGCATGATTTTTTGTAGTGTCTAGCTTACCCTTTTTGCTTGTTGTATGTTCTGTGTGTGTGGTTTTCTCTCTTTGCGATGATAATCAATTTATTAATGGGAGCAGATGCGAGAACTCCTCGTGGTAAACAGGATAATGGAGATTCTGCTGCATAGCTCATCTTGGGCCAGACCACACTTTTTCTGAATTTACCTTATGGTGTGATTGGATGAGGCAATTCAAGAGAGTGATTCATTTATTTAGAGAATTTGAAATTCTTTGTAATGAAATGCTTTGTTTGGATAGAGAAATTAAAAAGCATTTACAATACATGCATTTTTTTTGAAGTATTTCAATTAGCTAAATTAGAAGAAATTCAAATACCCTCAAAAAATGTGGAATTTGAAATTCTTCTCACTCAACCTCACAACCATGACAGGCTGGGCTAGCCATATGATCTAGACGGATCGGACCGACTTGATGACACAAACGGGTCGAGCAGGCCCAAAAACCCAAACGGGTCGGGCGGCCCAATGACCCAAACGGACCGGGTAACCTGGTGACACATATGAGTCGAGCAGGCTTGACAAGTCAAACAGATCGGTCAAACCTGACAACCCACATCGTCTGGGAGGGCCTGACGACTAAGATGTGTCGAGCTGGCCCAACGAACCAGACAGACCAAGTTGGCCCGACAACATTTGTCGGCGGGTTTGATAACCCGAATGGGACTAGCTCAACTGACCTGACAACCAAGACGAGTTAGTGAGTCCGATGACCCACACGAGTTTGGCGGGCCATACGACCTAGATGTGTCGGGTGGGCCTGACGACCTAGACGTGTTGGGCAAGGCCAACGACTTGACCGACCTGTTGACTCGACAAGACTAACAAACTCGATGACCTAGTCAGACCCAACCAGCCTGACGACATAGATGAGCCCGACGACCTTGCCAGGTGTAACATCCCGACCGGATATTACGGGTTTAAAATATAATATAAAATAAGAAAATAAAATCACATTTATTATAAATCCATTTCCCAAAAACACGGGAAATTTCAAAGAATTTATTTCATAATAAAGATAACTCTAAGTTCAAATCTTCTCAAAATTCAATAAAATACCAAAACAGTTTCATAATATATTACATCTTTATTCCAAAACCATAAATGATAAAACTCTATAAAACTGTTCCCATTAGTTTTCCCTGCTCCGCTGCTAAGCCTCACCAAATCCACCTGCAACATCATCTGCTCTCGTGTACCGCGTACATGATCATCGCCAAACACAAGCAGATAAGGTGAGCTAACAAAATAAACACACACACACACACACACACACACACACACACACACACACACATATATATATATATATATATATATATATATATATATATATATATATATATATATATATGGCATAAATATACCAATCACACAATCACACCAAATGAATTCCATCCTTTGATATCACATCACATGGCCACCACCATGTTATTCGTGTTCTACATCTTCTAGTGAGTACCTCAAGGTGTCTTGCTGCCATACCTATCGGCCACAACCGATAGAGCATGTGCGGGAAACCATGCTACGGATCATACACCGTAACGGCAGGTGGAGTTCCCATATACGAACATAATTTGTAACGTCCCAAGACTACCAAACTCGTCAGTCAACTACTGAGGAGGACAATCTATCTGGACCCATCCGTACTGGCCACTACCAGCACACTCACACCGGCAACACTCGCCAACCCGAGCTCAACTTAAGGGTTCCTCGTGTTCATCCGCCATCCCGAACTCAACTCGAGGGATGCCATTTCGAGCTCAACTCGAGGAATGCCACGTGCTTAACCCCTATCCCGAGCTCAACTCAAGGGATACGTTTCGAGCTTAACTCAAGGAACACCAGCAAGCCGACCTTTAAGATATCCTAGAAGCCTTTTAGATCACGCACATCATAGCAAGCATAACACCAATCTGCTACAGCAAAATCGCCTGGCGAGGGACACGTACCGCCAGTCGCTACACCAGTACTTGCACATTACTGGTTTTAGTTCAGGTTTAAGCACACTTCATACAGGTTGCTCTCATTTGCTCTCATTCTATAGTACCCCTAATGAAAAGCATTGCCATCTATAATTTTCTAGGCCTTATAGTATCTCACATGCGCATTCATCCCCTAGTCATATAGACCATCCCAAACATGCTTAAAAAAAAATATAAGCAGTAACACTCTAACAATTTTAAGCACATGATCTTATGCACCAATGCAAGTTAATATTGACACCCATGTCTTCACCAAACCAATTCTCCACATGTGACTAATCCAAAGGAACATTCAAATTGATAGAGACTTACCACGTAACCCAATCATGCTTTATTAGAAGTTACTAGTAATTATCAAGAGGTTATTCATGCATTTTAAAGACTCCAAAATCAGCAATATTGCGTAACGTATATCTCTAGCTACGGACCTCCAAATCAAATCTCCACCGTTCAAAGTGAAGAACCACATGGTATGGACCACCTGTCAAAATTTCACCTAAATCGGACGGCTAACGAACTGGGAAATGCAATTTTACGAAAACTGCGTAAACTAGAAAAAAGTGGTGGCGCCTAGCGCCCAAAAGTGGAAGGTGGCGCTTGGCAGGACTGTACTACCGTCGGGCGGTCCCTGTTGCACGAAAAGTACGAAAAACATTTTTCGTGAACCAGAGCACCCCTCACATCTCTGATATGGAGCCTGGCGGCCAGCCCCGTGCCGCTAGGCGGTGCATACTGTTTTGAGCAATTTTACTCTGATTCTCAGCACCAGCACAACTCTTCTCTCCGACAATTCCTCCAATGCAATTTCGCCCACACTTCCCGTTATTTAAAAATCCAATTATACTACTCTTTCCATTTGATAATAGCAAATTACCCAAGTTCAATTTCCGCTAATTGATTCCCTAAGCAACAATTTCAACTAATTTCATAAATTTTCTGAACCAATAGAACTCTAGCTTCACTACAGCACCTCGTAGCATTTAAAACAACCACTCTTGCTGTCACGGCGCCTGGCGGCACATAGCTCACCGCCAGGCGGATCATAGTTTTCTGGAATTTCCAGAACTCCATTCTGCACTGCGCGAACTAAACTCCCAATTTCCCAAGTTGTCCAGAAATGCGTTCCTTCGTCAACTACCCTATTTCAATTGACTAACCTTCATTTTATGCCATTGATAATCAAGTTAAATCTTAAATCCACATTGAATCATTGCAATTCACGCATTATTTACCATTGTCACAAAATTCCCAATTTCCCAATCCCTAACCATGTTCATGTGATTTCTTCCCAATTTAATTTTCCCAATACATGTGATCTCGTCAACATATGACATTAAATCATTCACAAACGGTTAGGACTATATTTCCCTGTAATCATAATCCATCCAAAACAAGAAAAACATAAAAATCAAGGTAAAACCACTTGCGTCGCTTGGCGGCCATGGGTGTGCAGCCAGGCGGTCCCTCTGCAGGAACCCCAAAACCTGAACAAAATGAAGTGTCGCCTGGCAGTGATTCATCACCCCCTAGGCGGTTTGTGGAAAAATTCCAGAAACGCAGAATCACACAAAATAACCAAAATAAGGACATCAATTCATCATATATTGCATATCATTAACAAAACGAATACAAAAATAGGGGAGTACAGCTCCCCTAACCTGAAACTCCTTGCTTAAACACAATTAAGATTTGCTTCTCCCTTGCTTCCAATGGCTTGCTTTAATTCTCTCCAATTACGCCTCTATACTTCACTCAGAGTCCAATTTCGCTCTGAATTCTCTCTCTCAAATTGTTGCAAAACAATGGCATCCCTACCAAACCCTTCTCTGCTCCTTAGTTGGTCACTTTAATTGGTTCATAATTGAGGTTAATGGCCAAAACGAAAATTTGCATTAACATGACTTTAACTTTCATTCAATACTCATTTAGTGGTGGTGTTTCTAGCCTCCATGGCTGCTCACTTAGCTAGGGTTTTCTCTACCTTTTCACATTCATGCCAAAGGTAATTTTGGCAAAAAGAAAGTTTGGTTTAGGTCCACCAAGTTTCAAACCCATAACCATGTCAATGTTCAATTCAATGAGCAACCATTCAACCAATTCATGTTTCATGATGATTAATATAATTTTATGATTATATTATCACTCAACATGCTCTAGTATATTAATTGAAAACAATAATAATTAAATAATTAATACAAACGACATACATAGGAGTTGAACTCAAGTCCTCTCACACATTTAAGTACTCTCAACCACTTGAGCTAGTACTTTTCCATGTCATAGCTTTCCGCATTAAATGTCTTAAAGGCTCCTACTACCCACATTTATTAAATAATTATTTAATTAATTATTTAAATTTTTCGGGTCTTACAATGTGTATTGCTGAAGTGATCTTGTATGAAATGGTTGAAAGCTGCATGTTACAATGGTTGTGCTTGTTTGGATTGATCTTGTGATATTTGAGGGAATTAGAATCTAAGTAATTGAGCAATTTGGTATAAGCCTCAATGTTTTAAAGTTCTTTTGAACCAAAGTATACCAAGAGAGGGGTATCAAATTGAGCTATGAAACAAATCCAATTTCCCTTGAATCACAAAGTGAAATTTCTTATTTTTGATACAACATTGAGCCGCAGAGTGGTACCGCTGGAAACCCCTGTGTGATATGATTCTTACTAGAAAGATGACGAATTTTTCTGAATTTGAATATCTTTTGTAAAGAAGAATTAAAATAAGAGTAAAGAACACAGAATAAGATAAAGATGGAATGCGCCACAATACAAAAGATGATAAGCAAAGGAAGATCCACCAAAAGAGGTCCCTATTTAATAAGAATCCAATAAAAAAGGTAGATGCCACAATCAAAGATAGATAAATATAGACACCACAATCCAATCTAGGATTGATAAGTCAAGATGCCACGATTGAGATTGATAAGTCTGAAGAAGTTTCGCCACAAAGATCCTTGTCTTTGATAAGAACCTAATGATATTGACATCGCAAAGATCTCAGTCTTTGATAAGTCAAAGAAGATTTGCCACAAAAATCCTTGTCTTTGATAAGCACCTTGAGGCCTAAGCCAAGAACCAAGAGAATCCTCTCTTTAATGAAATAACTTTATTAATGACTGAAAAGTTATTACAATTGTTGTAGAACTTAATATTTATAGGCCTTAAAAGATAAAAGATAAAAACGGAAAAAATATCAAAAGATTTCAAAAGATATCCAAAATATCAATAGATATCAAAAGATATACAAAAATATCAAAAGATATAAAAAAAATATCCAAAGATATCCAAAATATCAAAAGATATCCAAAAATATCAAAAGATATAAAAAGATATCCAAAAATATCAAAAGATATCAAAGATATCAAAAGATGAAGTCATACCCTTATTTGTTCTCTGGTAAGTCTAATTTTTTAGGTAAAATATTTTTTTTGTTGGGGAAAATGTGAGAACATAGAAAATGGTATTTTAGAATTGATAAAGTGTTTAAAATAATGAATACTCAATTATTTTAATGTTAAAATGTTAACATATAAATAGAAATTTTATAAACGAATTTCCTTAGATATAAACTTTCTATCTCTCTAAAAATCTTTCCTCTATAGCTCTCTCCCTTCTCTTTAAATTTCTCACTCTTGTGTTCATCTGTCTGAAGATCAGAGACCGCTAGGGTGACCCCTGAGACGAGCTCTCTAATTTTGCTCGATTTATTTCTCAAACAGAGTAAGCTGATTTTTTGTTCTTTTCTCTTGTTTATTTTGGATTTCTCTGCATGCGAGAAATTTCAACTTGCATGTGTCATCTGAGTTTCCTTCGTGTTTTTTCATTGATTAGTGGTTCTGATGATGTTTTCTGATCATGTTCTTGTTGTTCCTTGGTTCAGTTGTGGGCTTTATCAGGTTTGAAAGGGAGTTGATACTCTCTTTGGATTGTTTGTGTTATTTCATAGGTAAGGGAAGCTAATTACACTATTTATGAGTTTTAGAAATGTTGATTTAGTAAATTGTATAATGATATTGTGATTTGCCTGTGCATTTGATCTGATTGAATGATATGTATATATATACGTATAAATTCTGGGTTTAGGTCTGATTGTGCTTAGTTTGAATCATTGATTGATTTTAATATTGTAATTGAGATCAAATAGTATTGATGTTGTGTTGAAATTTGAGTTTGCCATGTTTTTGGCAATTGGAATAATAGCTAGAATGTTTAGACTGGGCTAAAGTGGTATAATTATGCAGAATCAGATTTTGCAGAATTATGTAGACTCATTGGGTGAGAATGTACTCGTTGAGTGAATACAAAGTCAGGGAGCTTACGGACTTGGTAGTCGTTGAGCGAGAATACTGTCGTTGAGCGAATATTGGAGGAATTTACATTTGTGAGTTTTAGTGGTTTATTCGCCGAGTGAGTCATTTGGTCGCTAAGCGAGTAGGCATTGGCGCACTTTTCGCTTAGCGAGTGGATGCTTTCGCTTAGTGAATATATCAGAATCTAGTAGTCATTTTCTATACTAAAAGTTGGTATTTGTGGTAATTGTGGATCATTGCCTATTTTGGGGATAACTATGATATGATATTTATATGATAATATTCTATACTATGTTTTATCATATATGAAATGTTTTATTTAATGGTTTATAACTATTAAATGGGATGTTAGAATATTCATCCTAATTTCTGTTAATGAACTCCTAAAATAAAAGGGGTGAATTAGATTTAAAACGAACCCTAATATTCAACAATTTTAGTATATTTTGTAGAACACGAAAATCAATGGGTGAATCGATTCATTAATTGAAAAGCAACAATTAGTTGCTTCTCTTTAAACATGGATCTTTGAAATTTATAATAATTTTGAAACCAAACAAGACTAATTATATGTTGAAAAATCAGTTTTGCGTCATATAGAAGCTAAACCAAACACACTTAAAATATTTAAGAATAACAAAAAGTCATAGAGATATGATAAGTGCTAAGACATATGTTGATGTCTATTTTTGTTTATTTTGTTCAATTTGTTTTTTTTTTATGTTTAACAAGATTTTAATTTTCGTCAATTTTGTTTAATTTGATCTTTTTTGTGATGGTGTTTAATCTTGAATGTGTGTGCCATGAGTGAGTTCGTGATTTTTTTTTTTTAATTTAAAAAAAAGTTGTTCACATGTCAAATCAATATTGTGTCACATGGTAGTGTCAGTATCATGTGTCAAGTCAGTATTAGTGACACATGTCAAGTCAGTATTAGTGACACGTGTCAAGTTAGTATCAATGTCATGTGTCATTCAATATAAGTGTTATGTGTCTTATATTCAATTTAGTCCAAATTTTCGTTAATTTTGTTCGATTCAATCTTAATTTTAGTTTATTTTAAATTTTAGAAGGAAAATTATTCATTGTTTTTAAAATTGGAAGAAAAATTCTTCATTATTTTAAAATTTAGACGGGAAATTCTTCATTATTTTGAACATTAGAAGGAAAATTCTTCATTATTTTTAAAATTAGAAGGAAAATTCTTCATTATTTTTAAAATTTGAAGGGAAAATCTTCATTATTTTAAAAATTATGAGGAAAATTGTTCATTATTTGAAATTATGATACAAATTCTTTAATGTTTTTAAAATTAGAAAGAAAATTCTTCATTATTTTTAAAATTAGAAGAAAACTTTTCCTTATATTTTAAAAAATTATAAGGAAAATTTTTTCATTATTTTTGAAATTATGATACAAATTCTTTATTGTTTTTAAAATTAGAAGGAAAATTCTTCATTATCTTTAAAATTAGAATAAAAATTCTTTACTATTTTTTAAAATTAGAAGGAAAAATCTCCATTGTTTTTAAAATTAGAAACAAAATTTATAATTATTTCTAAAATTAGAAGAAAAATTCTTCATTGTTTTTAAAATTAGAAGGAAACTTTTCATTATTCTTAAAATTAGAAGAAAAATTCTTTATTATTTTTAAAATCGGAAGGAAAGTTCTTCATTATTTTTAAAATTAGAAGGAAATTATTCTTTAATTTTAAAATTTGAAGGAAAAATTATAAGTAAAATTTTTCATTATGTTTAGACTTAATTAATCGGATGATCCTCACTTTGTTGGAGATATGTCAATTTGATCACCGCTTTTAAAAACGTTTAGTTACGTCCCAACTTTTGAAGAGTGTCTCAATTAGTAATTTTTTGGAAAGCGGAGACATAATTGAAACACTTTGCAAAAGTTGGGACGCAATTGAAACGTTTTTAAAAGTGGAGACCCAATTAGCACATCCCTACCAAAATGGGAACTAAACAACTAATTAAGCTTTGTGTTTAAAATTAGAAGAAATTTTTTTTTTCAATATTTTTAAACTCTACTCCTATTTTTTACATGTAGTAAAAATTAAACATAAATCTAATAATTATATTCCAATAATATAGTTCAGGTTTGTTTGAAAATAATGAAAGAAATATTTAATAAAAATTTTAGTACAATATTTATATAAATATTAAATTTAGTCTTAATTTGGAAAAGAACAAATTTGGGACTGAATTGAAAAAAATTAATGAAAATTTGAATTAAATTGAACAAATTTAACGAAAATTAGAACTAAATTGATTATAAGACATGTGACATTTATACTGGCTGACACATGACACTAATACTGACTTAACATGTGGTACTGACATTGACTTGACACGTGCCACGTGACACAATGTTAACTTGACATGTGAACAATTTGTATTTATTTTTTAAATTAAAAAAGAATTAAAAAACTAGAATTTTTTTTAAAAATTCAAAGAAAACCACAAAATAACATGTGTCATGCATCATTCACCTTCTGTCAATGATTTAACTATCATTACCTAAAATGACCAAATTTAACAAAATTAACGAAAACTAAAACCTTGTTAAACTCTCATAAAAAAATAAGAACTAAATTGAACAAATAGATAAAAATAAAGACCAATATTGTATTTAAACCTTATTTTAATATAAAAATCACATAAATAAATTTGGTGAAAAAGTCAGGAAAAAATATTTGTAATTATCAATATATGTATAAGTTTACGATAACAATTATTATTTAACTATATCCGAGTATCTTCAAATTTTAAACATTTTACACTCATAACAATGAAAAATTATATTAATTGTCAATCTATATTTAATTAATATAAATAAAAATATTTATTATATTTCTTATTATATAAACTATATATTTTTCGAAGAAGATAATGACAACAAACGAAAATAATATTTAAAAGTTTATTAAATAATAACATACGTATGTAAATGAGAAAAAAAAAAGTTAGTATGATTTTAGAATTCTATATAAAAAATATTGGATTTTTTACTTAACTAAAAAATATAAACAGAATGATATATTATGATTAAGTAATCAAATAACTAAAAGTAAAATATCTCAATTTCAAACAAATATTTTCCAAACGTACAACACTAACCACTGTTTATACTAATCATTAATCAGATATCTTTTATTGTTGCTGATAGTCCACTATAATAAACTATTAAAAATTCCTTTAAATATTTAATATAAGATTAAAATACACTTTTTGTCCCAATTTTCGTCAAGTTTTTTTAAATAGGCTTAAATATTTTTTTCGTAGTGTTTGTTGCGGATGGTCCTTATTTTGACAAAATGTTTAAAATAGTCCTCATTTGTACTCAATGTTTAAAATGGTCCTCATTTTCGCAATTTGTGTTTTATTTGATCCTTCCCTGTGACGCCGTTTAAATCAGTAATGGAGCACACACCCCAATGCAACGTAATACAAACAGTGTCACCTATATAGTGCTCATTACTGATTTAAATGGCATCACAGAAAATGACCAAATAAAACATGAATTGCGAAAATGAGGATCATTTTAAACATTCGGTACATATGAGGATCATTTTAAACATTCTCTCAAAATGAGGACCATCTGCAACAAACACTACAAAAATGAGGACCAAAAAGGTATTTAAGCCTTTTAAATAAGTCCTAATTTTGGTTTTGTGTTCAAATCGATCCCAATTTTCGTCAATTTTGTTCAATTGGGTCTTTTTTTGCTAACACCGTTTAAATCATTAACGACCATGAACAGTAACTGCCACGTGTTATTTTGTGATTTTTTTGAATTTTTATTTTAATTTTTTTGAATTTGAATTTGAATTTTTTTAATTTTTTTTTAATTTTTTTAAATGTACATGTGTCAACCCAGTACCGTGCCACGTGTCACTTCGTGGTTTTTCTTTTTGAATTTTGTTATTATTTTGTTATTATTTTTATTTCTTTTTGAATTTTTTTTAAAATTTTTTTAAATGTCCACTGTCAATCCAATAGCGTACCACATGTTAAAGTCAATGTTCTATATTCAATTTGGTCCCTATATTTGTTATTTTTGTTCAATTGAGTCCAAATTTTTGTTAAAATTAACCAATTTGGTCCCTCTCCAAATTGAAACCAAATTTAATTTTTATATTAAAATTCACATTTTTTATTAAATATTTTTATATAATATATTAAAATTCACATCATTATAACT